>OKSB01002530.1_pt1 | contig 16072 bp, 13 predicted proteins | sample 1601171 | NCBI WGS metagenome assembly OKSB01 (sample SAMEA3541496, study PRJEB24748) | human gut metagenome | biome: human gut; feature: human-associated habitat; material: faeces | place: China | collected 2012 | reverse complement strand
AGGCCGTGCAAGAACTGTCCGAGGTCAGCGCCGCGTTGCGGGCTGTCATGGAAGGTCGGTGAGCCGTATGGCCATCGTACATTTTGTGAACTACAAGCGGGGCACGCAATCCCGCGCCGCCATGCGCGGCGTGATGCTCTACGTCATGCAGGAAAAGAAAACCACATGGGAGGGCGCGCCGCTCGTCAGCGGCATCAACTGCCAGCCGCAGAGCGTCTGCGACGATTTCCTGAACACCAAGCTGCTCTACCACAAGGACGGCGGCGTGATGTTCTACCACATGGTGCAGAGTTTTCCGAAGGGTGCAGAAGTCGATCCCCGACAGGCCCACGAAGCCGCGCGGCGGCTGGCGGAGTACTTTGACGGCTGTGAGGTGCTGATCTGCACCCATGTAGACCGAGAACACATCCACTCCCACTGCGTCATCAACTCCGTCAATTTCGACACCGGCAAAAAGCTGCACATGGCGAAGGAACAACTGCAAGAGTTGATGCGGCGCAATGACATGATCTGTCAGGAGATGGGTCTTCCTGTCTTTGACGCACCAACGCAGCAGGCCCGCGGCATGAGCGGTGCGGAATACCACACGGCGCTGAAAGGCCAAAGCTGGAAGCTGCGGCTCATGAACACCATCGACGAGTGCATGAAATACGCCGCCGACAAGGACACCTTCGTTTCCCTGATGGCATCCGAGGGCTACGCCGTCCGCTGGGAGGGCACCCGCAAGTACATCACCTACACCACACCGGACGGACTAAAATGCCGTGACAGCAAACTACACGAAGAAAAGTATTGCAAGGAGGCCATGGAGCATGAATTCAGAATACGGGCAGAGCTCGTCCAGAGAAAATTCCATCGAACAGAGGAAACCGGTGGCGGAATTGAAGCGGCTGAATCAGCCGAACAGCGCACCGCCGTCTGCGCCGCAGCCGATCCAGCCCATCGTGATCCAGTGCGATCTGCCGCAGGCGATGAACAAGCTGGCGAAGCAGGCAGACGGAATAAACTGGGAGCTGGAGGAAATTCGGAAGGCCCTGCCGGAGCTGAAAACGCACATCGACCTGACACCGGTGCAGAAGTCGCTCACGGAGATGCAGAGATCGTTGACGGAGATGAACAGACTGCTGGAACGGGTTGGGAACCTGAGCGAGAAGTATTCCTCCAAGTGGATCGACTGGCTCCCGGACTTCAGCCTGCTGGTGGCCCTCAAGTGGATCGCGCTGCTTTTGGTGATCGGCGCAGCGGCGATGGCCGGGTGGTATGGCGTGGTAGCGATCCGCAGCCTGTTCCCCTGATCCCCGCCGCGGCTGGGCTGGCTGCCGCAGGGACACTACTGGATGAAGATGAGGACGCCGAGGAAAAGCGGCGGCGCATGGAGGCGAAAATCGCCGCCGAAAACTTTGGCGCGGCGGTCGGCCTCGCCGCAGGCGCGGCTCTGGCGGTGAAAGAAAAATTGGACGAGCAGTCTGCGCGAGAAGAACAGAAAAAGCAACAGCATGAGCAAACGATGGGAGGACTATGACGGCAGACATCAGGTATAAAGTCTTGAAAGCAGAGGAAACTATTGGAAAAGGAGCGTGATGCGTTTGGAAATCAATGTCCATGATGACCGTAAGATCGTAGAGATATGGCTCAGCCATTCGGAACAGGCAGATGCCGCTTTGCGTGAACAGCTCCGCCCAATCTATCAGGAATACAACGGCAAAAAATACACCGTAGCAGTCTTTCAGTCCGGCACGGAAGATCTGTATGAGCAGACCCATCAGCTCCTGCTCTACAATCGAAACCGTGCGGCAGAGTTAGAAGCGAAACAGCAGGCACCGGTGATGGAATAAAAAGCGCAAGCGGTATCGGTACTGACCGATACCGCTTAGTCAAACCGATGAAACGAAATGCGATTTACGGTTGCTTTTATAAAAAAACCATGATACAATATTATCTGCAAAGTCAAATCGACAGTAAGAACAATCTTGATAGAAAGGCGGTGTGCCTATGAGTGGACTCCTTCCACAACACGGCGAAATTCTACTGTACGACAACGGTACTGACAAGCAGTTCGTCAGCGTGGTGTTCAAGGACGAAACCTTTTGGCTGACACAGGGCGGCATGGCAGAATTGTTCGACTGCTCCGCCGACAACATCTCTCTGCACTTGAAAAACATCTATGCGGACGGTGAATTGGAGCAGACGGCAACTACCGAGAAATTCTCGGTAGTTCGCAAGGAGGGCAGCCGCGAAGTGCGGCGCGGCATTGACCATTACAATCTCGACGCCATCATCGCCGTAGGCTACCGTGTCAACTCCAAAAAGGCCACCCGGTTCCGCCAGTGGGCGACGAAAACGTTGAAAGAGTACATCCAGAAAGGCTTTGTCCTCAACGATGAACTGATGAAGAACGGCCGGCTATTTGGCAAGGATTACTTTGATGAACTGCTGGAGCGCATCCGGGAGATCCGGGCCAGCGAGCGTCGGGCTTACCAGAAAATTGCCGATGTGTTTGAGCAGTGCAGCTACGACTATGACAAAAACAGTGAGACCACGAAAGCATTCTACGCCTTCGTGCAGAACAAGCTCCACTTTGCCGTCACCGGCAAGACGGCGGCAGAGCTGATTTCTGAGCGGGCAACTCTGGACAGCCCCACCATGGGTCTGACTAACTGGAAGGGCGCGCCGGACGGAAAAATTCTGAAAAGCGACACGCTGGTGGCCAAGAACTACTTAAACGAAAAAGAATTGAGCCGCTTGAATCGTCTTGTGACCATGTTCATCGATTACGCCGAGTTGATGGCAGAGGACGAGCAACTCATGAGTATGCAGGACTGGCTGGAGGAGACAGACCGGTTCCTCACCAACAACCGCCGCAAGGTGCTGGAGGGCAAGGGACGCATCTCCCACGAGGCGGCAGTGAAAAAAGTAGGTACTATTTACGAGGAATTCCGCAAAAAGCAGGATGCCGACTACATCTCTGAATTTGACCGGCAGATCGCTGCATATCTGAAAGGTGACAAGCTATGATCGAACGCTTTGCCATAGCGGGCTACGCGCGCATTTCGGTGGACGAGGAACTGGATCGCGACAATGTGTCTATCGAAAACCAAAAGGCTATCATCGAAGATTTCGTGAAGCACCGCTTCCCCGACAGCACGCTGACCTTCTACGAGGATCGTGACCGTTCCGGCTATACCTTCGAGCAGCGGGAGGGTTATCAGGAAATGCGGCGCGGGCTGATGAGCCACAAGTACGACATTCTTATTGTCAAAGACTTCTCCCGTTTCTCCCGCCGCAATTCCCGCGGTTTGGTGGAGTTGGAAGACCTGCGGGACGTCGGTGTGCGTATCATCTCCATTGGAGACAATATTGACTTCCCAAACGACGATGACTGGCTGAAAATCCAGTTCCAGTTTCTCATCAACGAAATGCCAGTGACGGACACCAGCAAGAAGGTAAAGTCCGTCATCCGCCGCCGTCAGGCTGACGGCGCGTGGCTGTGCGCCGCGCCCTATGGCTACATTCTCAATAAACAAAAGCAGTTTGAGATCGTCCCCACGGAGGCGGAGATCGTGCGGGAAATCTTCCAGCTCTATCTGGACGGCTGGGGATATAAGAAAATCGCCAACCACCTGACAGATACTGGTGTGCCCACCCCTCGGATGTCAGAGCAGCTTCGCAAAGAGGCAGAGGGGGAGGAATCCCGCCGCACGGTGAAAAAGGACTGGGCTATTGTCACGGTGCAGGGTATTCTGGACAACGATTTTTACATCGGAACCCTGCGGCAGGGCAAGTACACCCGTGCCAAAATCAACGGTAAGGATGTCAAGCGGGATGAGTTGGAACATATCGTCATTGAACACCACCATCAGGCCATCATCGACTACCGTACCTTTGCCACCGTCCGCGCCCTGCGGGAACAGCGCTCTACCAACCACTACCGTGGGAAGAAAATCAATGACAATGTGTACTCGGGTTTTCTGGAATGCGGTGACTGCGGCAGTCCCATGTTTGCTATGAGCCGCCGGGATCTGCGCCCCGCCTACACCTGCGGCACCTATCATCGCCGGGGGCTGTCCGGCTGCACCAGTCACCACATCCGGGTGGACAGGCTGGACGAGTTGATGAAGCTGTATCTCAAAAAGGTAAAGGACAACTCCGCCAATATGCTGGAGCGTCTCAACGCCGACCTTGCCCATGAGCAGGAGGACATAAGTGAAACGGAACGCACTGCGGAGAATCTGGAAACCCTGCTGCTGGACGCACAGGAGGAACTGAAAGCCACCAAGCGCCAGCGTATCCGGGATATGGCGCGGCACCCGGAGCAGGAGGCCATTTTGGAGGAGACCTATGACGAGCTGGAGCATGACCTGATCCAGCGCATCAACGGCTTGCAGAATCAGCTGCAAATGGCGGCGGACAAACGCAATACCATTATTCAAGTGAACCGTGCGGCGAAAACCGCCATGGAGGTCTTTGATGATCTGTTGAGCAAGGAACATCTTGACCGCAAGGATCTACAGCTTATCATTGAGAAAATCAAGGTCTATGAGGATCATCTGGAAATTCGGCTGAAAGCCGACATTGACTGTCTGCTCCGCTGCGGAGAGCTGCCGCATGAGGAGGACTCCGTTGCCGCCATGGCTATCGTGGAGGATACCGTAAATTTTCCTGACGGCACGGGAGATATCTCAACCATTACCATCGTCCAGAGCGCGAAACAGCGCCCGGACAAGGTCTTTCGTGCCAATGTTATCAGTGACGGCGACCCGTTGGAGATCTACACGAGCAAGGACGGGGAGGTCATTTTTAAGAAGTATTCGCTCATGGGCGGCGTAGATGAGTTTGCCGCGCAGCTGTGCGACACGCTGAGCAAGTCGACCGGCACGAGCGTGGCCGTGACCGACCGCGACAGCGTCATCGCCGCGGCAGGCAGCGCGCGCCGCGACCTCATCGGCAAGCGCATCAGCCCGCAGCTCGAGCAGATCATGGAGGACCGCGGTATCTACCGCGCCGTGCCGAGCGAGCGCAGCGTGTTCGTCACCGAGTCGCTCGACCGCTACTGCGCGACCATCGCCGCGCCCATCATCTCCGAGGGCGACGCACTCGGGCTCGTGGTCTTCATCGGCACCGAGGGCGAGTCGGCCGCAGGCGAGACGGAGTACAAGCTCGCGCAGGCCATCGCAGGCTTTCTCGGCAAACACATGGAGAGCTGAAAAAGAGGACGGCTTTAGCCGTCCTCTTTTCCTATATAGCACCGCCTTCGTGTTGTGCATTGCAATTACTGATCGTACCACCTCTCATCGTGAATACGCAGTCCTTTCCAATATCCACAGCACCGCCATCACCATCGTCATCTCTGCAATTCGCAATGATACTGCTCTCCAAGATCAGTGTGCCGCTAGACACAGAAAAACCGCAGTTCTTATTTTGACCATCAATGGTGCCGTCAGTGCCGCTGTCCTTTATCGTTAGTGTTTTACCATCGTACACACAAAGCATATCCTCGTCTGTAGCATTACAGGTCAAGGTATACCCATTCAAATCAAATGTGACGGCTCCGCTGATTGTAATTTCGCCGCTAATAGTAACATTGCCACCTAAATAGTAACTACCGTCCGACAGGTTCAAATTGGTGCCATCAAATATCGTCCAACTCTCCCAATTGTTCTCCGCCCGCGCCGCCGCTCTGGCGGCACATTGCAGAGCTTAAGCGCGCACTCCAAAAAGCGCGCGATCTTGCGCTCCACGGTAAAGTACACGTCGCACGGCACGGCCACAAACGAGCGCATCATGCCCGTCGAGGCGATCTCCATCTCGTAAAAGTCCTTGGCCTCCGCGTCCGGAAGATCGTCCCCGAAGATGCCCTCCAGCCGCTTCGCCGTGCTGCGATACAGGTATGCCGAGGTTGACGACAGCGTGTAGGCCGTCACGTACAGCTCGCGCAGCGGCTCGGTCAGCTCGGCGATGTGGAGCTGGACAGCCGTCTCCACCGCGTAGAGCACGTGCCGCGCTGTGCTGCTCGGCCAGCGTGAACTGCCCGCTGAACATCCGCTTGTCAAGCTCGAGCAGCAGCGCCTCCTTACTGGGAAAGGCCCGGAAAAACGAGCTTGGCGGCATGCCCGCAGCGCGGGCGATCTCCGCGGTCGTCGTGCCCTCATATCTCTTTTCCAAAAACAGCTTTACGGCGGCGCGCAGCATCTTCTGCTGCGTCAAAAGTCCGCTCGCCTGCTTGCCGCGCAGCAGCATATCGATCACGCTCCTCAAAGTTTACTTGTGAGTGTAGTCACATAACAGCATGGTCCGCCGCTTTCCGCAAGAACGAACTGTGTAAATTTTTGCTCCTGCCTATATAAAAGAAGTGCGGCGGTCCTTCGACCGCCGCACTCTCTCATTTTATTTTCCTTTACAGCATCGCAAAGCGCTGTGCGCCCCTCGTTTTGAGCCAGCGAAGAAGCAGCGCTGTCACCGCGAGCGTCACCGCCGCCGCGATGGCGAGATACGCAGCCGCGCCGAGCTTCCACCCCTGCCAGAGGTAGAGCCCCGCGAACACGATGGCGTAGAGCCAGCCGCCGAACAGCGCGATCGTCACGGCCAGACTTTGCTTGATGGGCATGAGCTCGCTCGTCCACGTCAGGTTTGCCCGCGCGACGCCGAGCGTCAGCCCCAGGCACGCAGAAAACGCGATGTACGCGAGTGCCTCGGCAAAAACGAGCGGCAGCGCCGCCGTCACAGGCAGGATAAACGCCATGCAGGCAAGCGGCACGAGTGCTGGAAGGGCCGTGAGCGCAAGCTGTACCTTGAGCTTTGCGCGAAGCACCTGCCAGGGCTTGACGGGCAGCGATTGCGCGAGCCAGAGGGACTTTCCCTCGAGCGAGACCGACGGCGTCGCCATGTCGTTCATCGACGCAATGGCGCACACGCCGGTGCAGAGCAGCACTTCCGCACAGCCGCTCTGCGAGGTGAAGACCTCGTTCAGCAGCGACACGACCGTTCCGCCCTTCCACAAAAGCAGGATGCCCGAGATCGGCAGCAGCAGGATACCGAGGCCGCTGTTGAGCATGTAGTTCGGGCTCGCGGTGAAGCGCGCGAGCTCCTTGCCGAAAAGTGCCCCATCGATGCTCCGGCGCTTGACGGCCTTTTCGCGGTACACAGCCTTGCCCGATGCGCCCGACGCAGTCGTGATCTGCAAAAAGCTGCGCGAGAGCAGCGCCCACGTCAGCGCAAACAGCGCGAGGATGACCGCCGTGCTCAGCAGCATCGCTGTCACATCGCCCGTACCGGTCAGGCCAAAGACGTAGAGCGGGTGCGCCGCACCCTTGATCTTCTCACCGTAGACCGCGGCGTTGGCGACGAGCTGCTCGATGGCCGTCTGCGCCTTGAAGACGAAGAAATAGTAGATGGCAAGCCCCGCGAGCGAGACGATGACCGTGATGAAGCTCTTGTGCTTGAGCTTACGGCTCACCTTCGCCACGACCCAGCCCAGCGCGCACGAGAGCGTGAGCACGAAGATTGAGATGAGCGCCGTCAGCAGTACGCCGCCGAGGAGCGCCATCGGCGCCGTCGAGACCGTGACCCAGTAGACGATGACCGCGGGCAGGATGACGACCGCGGAGTACATGAGGCCCATGAGATAGACCGTCAGCAGCCGCGAGGCCATCAGCGTCCGCACCGGGATGGGCAGAGACAGCAGCAGGTCGTTGTCCTTAGCGAAGTACAGGCCCGAATACGTGTTGAACACGCTGCCGAACGCGCCGAGAAAGATGGCGAGCAGCGACATGAGTGCAAAATAGAGCCAGCCCATCCCCGCCTGCGTAAGCGGCGCACAGAGCGAAACGGAAAGCCCCGTGAACATCCCGCCGAGGCCGATCATCAACGCGGCAAAGAGCAGGATATAAGCGATAATCCCCGCCGTCGAACGTTTTTTATTGGTTTTGGCATTATAAAAGTAGCTGCGGAAAATTTCCATCAGCTGCTTCTTGACGAGCGTTTTCAGCATGATTCGCCCTCCAGCTCAAGGAAGACCTCCTCGAGCGAGTCGTCGCCCTTGACCTCCTCCATCGTGCCGGAGCGGATGAGCTTGCCGCCCTTGATGATGGCGACCTTGTCGCAGAGTTTTTCGGCCACCTCGAGCACGTGGGTCGAGAAGAAGATCGCGCCGCCCGCGTCGCACACCTCGCGCATCATGCCCTTTAAGATATGTGAAGCCTTCGGGTCGAGGCCGACGAACGGCTCATCCATCAAAATGAGCTTCGGCTCGTGCAGCCACGCCGAAATGATGGCAAGCTTCTGCTTCATGCCGTGGGAATAGGCCGCGACGGGCTGGGCCAGGTCGGTCGTCAGCTCGAAGAGGTCTGCATACTTGCGGATGCGCTCCTGCCGCGCGCTTTCCTCCACACCGAAGATGTCGGCGATAAAATTGAGGTACTGGATGCCCGTCATAAACTCGTAGAGGTCGGGGTTATCCGGGATGTAGGCGAGCATCTTCTTGCAGGCGATGGGATCGTCCTGAATGGAGTGCCCGCCGATCGTGATTCTGCCGGAATCGAACTGCTGGATGCCGACGACCGACTTGAGCGTCGTGGTCTTGCCTGCGCCGTTGTGGCCGATGAAGCCGTAGATCTCTCCTGGCGCGATGTGGAGCGACAGATCATCCACAGCTTTCTTTTCGCCGAAGGTCTTGGTCAGGTGTTCAATATAGAGCATAAGGTTCTCCCTCTTTTCTTCTTGCAGCCGTTTCGAATATCTTTACGATATCAAAATCATATCATCTAATTCTATACTGTCAAGAGAAAATTTAAAAATGTCAAGTTTGCTTTACTCGCAGGATAGCACTACTGCTCCGATTTGTCAAGCCTGCTTTACATTTTATCCTTGTGATACAGCACGAGCGACACAATACCCATCACCGCCGCATACAGTACGCCGCCAACGGCCCAGATAAACCAGCTATACTGCGGCTGGCCGTTCCCCTTGGGTCCGAAGGTGTAGAACAGGAAGATCGCCGTCACGCTCAGCCAGTAGATGAGCGACACTGTGCTCATTACGCCGCTGCGCGCCTTCTTTTTGCGCGTGTAGTCGCCCTCCTCGAGCAGCTGGTCCATCGCGCCGGTGTATGTTCCGCTCCAGACGAGCACGCCCACGCCGCAGGCGACCAGAAGCAGCAGCGCATCCACCTCCACCGCGGCGTAAACATCCGCCGGAGCGACGCGCGCGAGCAGCGCGGCGACATCGGACGACGCGAGACCGACCCCGAGCATCAGCGGCACGACAGCAAGGATGCACAGCACCACGCCGAGGATCGTACAGCGCGAGGCGGTCGGCTCATAGGCCTTGCGCCGCTCGCGCACCATGCCGCTCACGCCGTATTCCGTCTCGAACGGCTCCTTTTCAAGGAATTCAAACTCCTTTGTCTTCGCCCCGCAGGAGAGGAATATCCCCACCGCAGCGGCAACCAGCGCCAAAATGACGCTCACGCCGAGACCTGCGGCCAGATTCTCCGAAATACCGCCCAGGCCCGCGTCCGCCATGGCGGAGAGAAAAATGATCACGACCGGCGAGATGATGCACATCGCCACCGCCAGTGCGATCTTCGGCGCGCAGGCCTTGCGCAGCGCAAGGTATCGCGCCGCCTGCTCCATCGTCACTCTCCGCAGCGGCGTTTCGTCCGCCTCGGATTCGACGAACTCCTCTTCTTCGAGTTCGTCCTTCAATAAATAGTCGGTGCTCACGCCAAACAGCCGGCTCATCTGCACCACCTTGTCAAGGTCGGGCACGGACTGCGCGCCCTCCCACTTGGATACCGACTGGCGCGTCACCCCGAGCTGACTTGCCAGCTCCTCCTGCGACCAGCCTGCCTTTTTGCGCAGCGTGATGATTTTATCCGCTAAGATCATATCGTCTTCCTCCTGAATTCTAAGGCGCGGTCCCGCGCCGTCTGGATGGCGTTATCATAGCCTATTTCGCGGTTGCGGGAAAGAAAGCGCACTGTCAAATTTGTCAACCGGCAGTTGCAATCCTTGATTTTTCAAGGTTTTTTCGCCGTGCGCTCCTATTACCCTATGTATCTTCGTCATGATATCATACCTCGGCGCAGAAAAAAAGAGCGTCCCGTTCGGGACGCTCTTTTTAAGGTTTTTTCACACACTTACACGACGGCGAAGAACTTGACAAGGAACAGAGCGGAGATCACGTAGGTCAGAACGCTGACGTCCTTAGCCTTGCCGGAGAGCACCTTGACAAAGGTGTAGGAGATGAGGCCCAGGCCGATGGCGTGGCCGATGGAGCCGGAGATCGGCATACCGATGAGCATAATGGACACCGGCAGCATTTGGTCCATGTCGCTGAAGTCCACATTCTTGAGGCCCTGGAGCATCAGAACGCCGACATAGATCAGCGCGGCGGAGGTCGCAGCGCCGGGGATGACGGCGGCGATGGGGGCGAGGAACATGCAGGCGAGGAACAGGATGCCCGCGGTGAGCGCGGTCAGGCCCGTGCGGCCGCCCGCTTCCACGCCGGAGGCGGACTCGATGAACGTGGTGACGGTGGAGGTACCGGTGCAGGCGCCCGCGACCGTACCGATGGCATCGGACAGCAGGGCTTCCTTCATCTGGGGCATGTTGCCGTCCTGATCGACCATGCCGGCGCGGGAGGCCGTACCGACGAGCGTGCCGATGGTATCGAACATATCGATCATACAGAAGGTGATGACGAGCGTGATGGCGGTGAACCAGCCGATGTTCACAAAGCCCGCAAAATCAAACTTGAAAAGCGTGGTGGAGACCATGTCGGCGAAAGGCGGGACAAAGCTCGCAGTCGCGAGGCTCGCAAATGGATTGACATGCAGGAAGATGGCGCTGCCCGCCCAGTAGATGACGGACGAGAACAGCATGCCGAGCAGCACTGCCGCCTTCACGCCCTTCTTGGCGAGGACGACCATGACGAAAACGCCGAGGAACGCGGTCGCGACGGTCAGGACCATCGCATCGTAGCCCGAGCCCATGTTGCCCTTGATGATGCTGGGCGTCAGCGCACCGAAGAAGTCACGCATCATGTAGAACGGGCCGCCGTTTTCAGAGTAGATACCGACGTTGGAGCCAAGGCCCACGTTCATCAGCATCAGGCCGATGGCGGGAGCGATGCCGTAGCGCACGCCGAGAGGAATGGCCTCCACGATCTTCTCACGCACCTTTAAGAGCGTGAGGATGAGGAACACGATACCCTCGACAAGGATGATGACGAGCGCCGCCTGGAACGCGGACTCGTACTCGCACTCGTTGATGACCGCGATGTTGGCGACGACCACCGCGAAGAAGCTGTTGAGTCCCATGCCGGGCGCCATGACGAACGGCTTGTTGGCGAAAAACGCCATGCAAATCGTGCCGATCGCCGAGGCGATGCAGGTGGCAAGGAACACACCGTTCCACAGCGGCGTACCCACTGCAAAGTTGGTCAGCAGGTTCGGGTTGAGCGCGATGATGTAGGCCATGGTCATAAACGTGGTAAGACCGGCAAGGATCTCGGTGCGTACCGTAGTACCGTTGGCCTTCAGCTTAAATAGCTTTTCCATGATTTTCTCCCTTTCTTTTTTGTTTTTCCGCCCGCTTCCTAACAAAAAATTAGGAAGCAAAACAGATTTTCAGTCAATATTATAAACATCCCGACAAGAAATTGCAAGTGTTCTGTTTATTTTTACCACACTTTCTCACTCCGCGCCGAGAGTTCCGCCGGTTTCTGTTGTGTTTTTGTTTGCTTTGCGCTATACTATATTTAGTAAAAATTTGCATTTTGGGAGGTGCATGCCGTGAAGCTGATGGTTTTAGACGGCAACTCCATCATCAACCGCGCCTATTACGGTGTCCGTCCGCTCACCACGCGCGACGGGTTTTTCACCCACGCGATCTTCGGCTTTCTGACGATGCTCGGCCGCTTACTCGACGAGGAAAAGCCCGAGGCGCTGTGCGTCGCCTTCGACCGCCGCGAGCCGACGTTCCGCCACCTCGAGTACGAGGGTTACAAGGCCACGCGCCACGCCATGCCCGAAGAGCTCGCCATGCAGATGCCGGTGCTCAAGGACGTGCTCGACGCGATGAACATCCCCCGCTACGAGCTCGCGGGCTTTGAAGCCGACGATCTGATCGGCACGATCTCGCGCAAGTGCGAAAGCGCAGGCTGGGACTGTGTCGTCGCCACGGGAGACAAGGATTCTTTGCAGCTCGTGACCGAGCACACGACCGTCAAGCTCATTTCCACGCGCATGGGCCAGACCACGACGAAGGACATGACGCCCGAGAGCTTTCGTGAGGTCTACGGCTTTACGCCCATCCACATTGTCGACCTCAAAGCCCTGATGGGCGACGCGAGCGACAATATCCCCGGCGTGCCGGGCGTTGGCGAAAAGACGGCGATGGCGCTCATCCAGAAATACCAGAGCATCGACGAAATTTACCGGCTGCTCCCCGATATCGAGGCCAAGCCGAACGTCATCAAAAAGCTCACCGAGGGCGAGGAGAGCGCACGCCAGAGCTTCCACCTCGCGACCATCGTGACGGACGCACCACTCGAATTTTCTCCGCAGGACAATCTGCGCAAGGCGCCGTCAGACGCGCTCTATCCGCTCTTTATGAAGCTGGAATTTACCAAGCTCATCGACAAATACGGTCTCAAGCCGCCCGCCGACATCCCCGCCGCCGAGGAGCCGGTCGACCTCACCGTGACCGCCGAGGCCGTGACCACGGCGGAAAAGGCCAAGGAATATCTCTCGCTCTTCCGCAAGGCGGAGCATGTGACGCTGCTGGCGCTGCCGGACCTTTCCGGCGTGATCGTCGACTTCGTTGCAGGCGAATCGACCGCCGTCTCTGCCGAGTTCTACTTCAGCCGCTACGAGGGCGACTGGAACGCGCTGCTGCGCGCCCTGTTCTCGGATGATATCAAGAAAGTCAGCCACAACGTCAAGGACCTCCAGCGCACGCTGCTCGAAAACGACCTTCCCATCGAAGGGTTCATTTTTGACACCGCGCTCGCAGGGTACCTGCTCGACGCGACGGCGGGCAAGTACGATATCGCGTCGCTCTTCGCCGCCTACTTCCACCAGACGCTTGCCGAGCCGAAGCACTTAGATCCAGACGCTTTCTCGATGCTCGGCGACACGGCCGAGGCCGAGACGGCGTTCCACGTCTATACCAGCGCCGTCGATGCGCTGTATGAGACCTTTGCCCCCGAACTTGAGAAGCGCGAGCTGCACGAGCTCTATTATGAGGTTGAGCTGCCCCTCTGCGCCGTACTCGCGCGCATGGAGCACGCGGGCATGCGCGTGGACGCGAACGCTCTCGCGGCCTTCGGCAGCGAGATGGAAGTGCAGCTCAAGACGCTCGAGCAGCACATCTATGAAGAGGCGGGCGGGCCGTTCAACATCAATTCCCCCAAGCAGCTCGGCGAGGTGCTCTTTGAACGCTTGCAGCTCCCGCACGGCAAAAAGACGAAGACCGGCTGGTCGACGAACGCGGACGTGCTCGAAAAACTGCGGTGGGAGAATCCCATCGTCGAAGAGGTTTTGCAGTACCGCCAGTACGCAAAATTCCGCTCGACCTACTGCGACGGTCTTTTGAAGGTCATCGCGCCCGACGGGCGTATCCACACGAGCTTCCAGATGACCGTCACGGCGACGGGCCGTTTGAGCTCGACCGAGCCGAATTTGCAGAATATCCCCACGCGCACGCAGCTCGGCAGCGAATTCCGCCGGATGTTCGTCCCGGCAAGCGGCTGCGTGCTCGTCGACGCGGACTACAGCCAGATCGAGCTGCGGCTGCTCGCGCACATCGCGGACGACGAGGCGATGAAGCAGGCGTTTCTGACCGGCGAGGACATCCACACCGTCACGGCCGCGCAGGTCTTCGGCGTGCCGACTGATCAGGTCACCAAGCAGATGCGCTCGCACGCGAAGGCCGTGAATTTTGGCATCGTATACGGCATTTCCGCCTTCTCGCTCGCGCAGGACATCGGCGTGCCGGTGTACGAGGCGAAGGAATATATCGAGACGTACTTTGAGCGCTTCCCCGGCATCCGCCGCTATATGGATGAGGTCGTCGCGCAGGCGAAGGAGCGCGGCTATGTCGAAACACTGATGCACCGCCGCCGCGCGCTGCCCGAGCTGACGGCGAGCAACTTCAATACCCGTTCGTTCGGCGAGCGTGTCGCGCGCAACATGCCCATCCAGGGCACAGCCGCGGACGTCATCAAGCTCGCAATGGTGCGCGTCGACGAGCGGCTGCACAAGGAAAACTTAAAGGCAAAGCTCATTTTGCAGGTGCACGACGAACTCATCGTCGAGTGCCCGGAGGAGGAAAAGGAGGCGGTCGCACGGCTCCTCACCGAGGAGATGGAGGGCGCAGTGCACCTCTCCGTTCCCCTGACCGCCGAGGCCCACTGGGGCATAAACTGGCTGGAAGCCAAATGACCGGAGGAAACCAATGGAACAGTTAAAGAAAAAAGTCCGCATCGTGCCGATGACGAACGAATATTTGAATGACGTTGCCGAGCTTGAGCGCACATGCTTCTCGAACCCCTGGTCGCGCAACATGCTCGCAGAGGAGCTTGAAAACGCGTGCTCGGCCTTCTTAGTCGCGCTGGATGCAGAAAACAGCAGCGTCGTCGGCTACGCGGGGCTGCTCGCCGTCGCGGACGAGGGCTGCATCACCAAGATGGCCGTCCGCCCCGACTGCCGCCGCGGCGGTGTGGCGGGGCAGCTTCTCGACGTGTTTATCCGCTTCGCCGAGGGCAGCGGCCTTGCGTTCTTGACGCTTGAGGTACGTGAGAGCAACTATGCCGCCATCGCGCTGTACGGCAGCCGCGGCTTCCGCGGCGAGGGCCGCCGCAAAAACTACTACGACCACCCGAAAGAGGACGCCATCATCATGACGAAGGAATTCGGCGCGGCAGAAGCGGAGGCGCAGCAATGAAAATTCTCGCTTTTGAGTCCTCCTGCGACGAAACCGCCGTCGCGGTCGTCGAGGACGGACGAAAAATTCTCTCCGACGCCATCGCGTCGCAGGCCGACCTGCACGCACTCTACGGCGGCGTCGTGCCGGAGATCGCGTCGCGTAAGCACATCGAGGCCATCGCCGCGCTGACCGATCAGGCGCTCAAGGAGGCGGGCGTCGAGAAAAAGGACATCGACGCCGTGGCCGCGACCTACGCGCCGGGTCTCATCGGCGCGGTGCTCGTGGGGCTGAACTTTGCCAAAAGCGCGGCCTACGCGCTGAATGTGCCGCTCATCCCTGTGCACCACATCCGCGGCCACATCGCCGCGAATTACTTAGCGTTCCCAGAGCTTGAGCCGCCGTTTCTGGCGCTGTGCATGTCCGGCGGCAACACGCTCATCGTCGACGTGCGCGACTACACGGACTTTGCGCTCCTCGGCGCGACGCGTGACGATGCGGCGGGCGAGTGCTTTGACAAGGCCGCGCGCGTGCTCGGCCTTCCCTACCCCGGCGGCGCGGCGATGGACAAGCTCGCCCATGAGAGCGAGGGCGGCGTCTACGAGCTGCCGCGCGCGAAGATTGACGGGTGCCCTCTCGATATGAGCTTTTCGGGCCTCAAGACCGCCGTCGTAAACCTTGCCCACAACGCCGAGCAGACGGGAAAGCAGCTCGACCGTGCGGCGCTTGCGCGCGACTTCACGCAGGCCGTTGTCGACGAGCTCGTCCCGCGCGCGATGCTCGCCATGCAGCAAAGCGGGCGCAAGGTACTCGTCGCCGCAGGCGGTGTCGCCGCGAACTCGTTCATCCGCGCAGAGCTCGAAAAGGAGTGCCGAAAGCACGGCTACCGGCTCTACATGCCGCCGCTCAAGCTCTGTGGTGACAACGGCGCGATGATCGGCGCACAAGGGTATTATGAGTATCTCGCCGGCGCGCGAGCGGATTGGGCGCTGAACGCGTATGCAACGAGAGATATTGACGATTCTATCGTCTGAGGGTTTACAGCGCGGCAGCGCTGGTTCTTATTCCCCTGCACCGTGCAGGGGGGGCGATCAAGGGGGATATTCTCTTTCCTCGGAAAGAGAATATCCCCCTTTGACCCCCAAGAG
>OKSB01002508.1_pt1 | contig 16199 bp, 14 predicted proteins | sample 1601171 | NCBI WGS metagenome assembly OKSB01 (sample SAMEA3541496, study PRJEB24748) | human gut metagenome | biome: human gut; feature: human-associated habitat; material: faeces | place: China | collected 2012 | reverse complement strand
GCTATGTTTCTAATTATAAGTGAAATATATTTATTCTTATTTCGAACTCACGTTATTTACTTCAGTTACAAAAACTTATCATGCAAACACTTAGTCAGGGCAGACACATTAAAAATTATTGTCCCGTAAAAGTTGTGACAAATAGTTTTCATCCCATCCCGCTTTTAGTCTTTTCAGATTCATACTTCCTTTTGTTGTTTTCTCATTCTTAAGCATGATAAGCGCCATCTTTGTTGCCACCGAGAAGTTTCTGGCTGCATTTTTTACCTTTTTACTGTAGTCTTCTCGAAAGGTAACATCCAGTTGCCAATGAAGATTATTCTCAATAGACCAATGCTGCCTGATGGCAGATGCAATCTTCTCAGGTCGGGTATTATCAAGTGAAGTTACATAGTATCTGACCTCTTGAGTATATTCCCCTGTTGCGACTATTGTTCTTTCCGACTTTATCCTTACAACAGACTTCAACCCCACAAGTTTCTTCTTGAACATTTTCTCCATTATAGATCCATAACTGACTACAGTACAGTTTCTTTTCTCAATCCTTCCATATCCGGCATTTTTCCGACATATGCCTGGTGACTCTATTGATTATTTCATCTCTATCCTGATAATAGTCAATGATTTGTTTAGCCGGTTGATAATTTTTTTTCTTATTCTCCTTTATAGCGATAATATAATTTGCATCATGCTCAATAATGGTCTGGGTTATATCTTTCTGGCACCCCATCGCGTCAATTGTAACAATACAACCACTTAGTTCCAAAGAGTTAATTAACAATGGAATAGCTGTAATCTCATTGCTTTTGTCATCTACTTTCACCTGACCTAAAGAAATTCCATTAGCGGCAGACCAGGCGGAAACCATCCATTATTTGAATCCTTCTTTTCCCCTAGTATGTTCTCCATCACATTGGCTTGGACCACGCATGAGCTTGCCATCTATAACTACAACGCCTTTCACCTCCAGACAGACTCGTTTTACCCAATTACGGAAGATCAACTCAAAATAATCGGGCTTTATCATACTGAAGAATCTGTTAAAAGTATCATGACTGGGGATGAACTCCAGGCCGGGTATGCGACTCTTGAAAAAAGCAATTTTCGAATTGCCAAATTCCTCAATTTCATTCCAGGATTGGGCCCCACAGATTACAGCAGCAATGGATATATAGATACTAGTTTCCATTTTATGGACTCTCTTGCGGTTCATACTAGGATCTTCTATTTGTTTACAAAGGTCAATTATACCAATTTCCATGTTAGTTTATGTTTTAATATATTTTATAAAGATAAGAAAAAACAATCGACACAAGCAGACAATAACACATTAATAATCAACAATATAACAAATAAACAACAAGGAATAGTATAGTAAAAAATATAATATATTTACTCTGGAACGCTTAGTTGAATTTATAGTTTCACCAAGGTGAAGCAAGCGTATCACTTGGGTGACTACGCCTCTCCACTTAGATGCCAATGTATTGTCACCTAGGTGAAACAACAAAAGAAAACAGACAAAAGATAAGCATTCGGGCTTGTACGTGTTTTTTCCAGTCATAACAAAGTCAAAAGCCTAACGTACTTCGTTTGGCTTTTGATTTTATAACAGCTTGAAGAGAAATACACAAGAGGCCGAATGCTTACAATTCTTCCATAAACTTGACCAACGAGTGAACAATGCTTCAATCCATATACACCCACGCAGGGTGTGACTATGGTTGTCTATACACGTATTCACCTCGTCATTGTTTCAATCCACACACCCACGCAGGGTGTGACAACGTCCATAATGTATCCGGCGCAAGCTTCCCAGTTTCAATCCACACACCCACGCAGGGTGTGACCTTTTTGTACATTTGCAATGTGTTCAGAATATGTTTCAATCCACACACCCACGCAGGGTGTGACAATCCCTTGCCCCGTTTGACGAGGGTGCATAATCGTTTCAATCCACACACCCACGCAGGGTGTGACTATTGCAAAGACAACAAATGTAAGATTATAAGTGTTTCAATCCACACACCCACGCAGGGTGTGACTTTTTCCGTAATAACAGTACCTTTGTCCATTACGGTTTCAATCCACACACCCACGCAGGGTGTGACGTTTGGAAAAATCAAAAGTAAATAACTATGATTGTTTCAATCCACACACCCACGCAGGGTGTGACTCTTCTTGCAATGATGATAGTACTTCGATTGCTCGTTTCAATCCACACACCCACGCAGGGTGTGACACTTGACGACGATTACGGGCGCCAAACGAAATATGTTTCAATCCACACACCCACGCAGGGTGTGACATCTTGGTGATTCTGATAATCCATTAGTTTATCAGTTTCAATCCACACACCCACGCAGGGTGTGACTGTGATGGACAATTATGTGTTTCTGTTCTTATAGTTTCAATCCACACACCCACGCAGGGTGTGACATCCGTTGCCCAAAAGTGGCTTCGTGAAACCAAGTTTCAATCCACACACCCACGCAGGGTGTGACTTTTATCATTTCGTTCTTCAATTCGTTTATCTTTGTTTCAATCCACACACCCACGCAGGGTGTGACTTGGCATCGGTATCATTCATTCGGTACTATTACTGTTTCAATCCACACACCCACGCAGGGTGTGACTACGTGCACCATTATACCTATTCGTAATAAACGTTTCAATCCACACACCCACGCAGGGTGTGACCCCGAAATGCCTATAGCATCCTCATAATCACTGTGTTTCAATCCACACACCCACGCAGGGTGTGACAGATACACCTTTACCGGCAATAGAGGCTTGCGAAGTTTCAATCCACACACCCACGCAGGGTGTGACTCTATATCTAATAACATATTATAAATCAGCAAATTTAATCCACTGTTATGCGAATCATCATTATTATTCAACTTCATAACAAAGAAATACCCTACAAATAATTTAATCTACTGATTATTAACACATGCGAAGATACTACTTTTTTTGTAACACACCACATTCGCATTATATTATAAGAGCCTCCTCAAGTTTATACGCCGTTTCAACACCTATTACTTCCACCCTCTTATTCTCATTTTTACTAAGAATATAAAAACGAACACTATCAAGAGACATATCAATAATATCCCTAACTCTCCCTTTTAGAAGAGAATATTGCGCTTCCGTCACTACACACTCAAAGACTGAGTTCTGCACCCTCTGTCCATAATCCAGACAAGCCTTGGCCACACATCGTAAACGGCGAGCCCCCTCTTTGCTTGTAGTATCCACATCGTAAGTCACAAGAATGTACATAATTAAAAATCATTTTATAAGAAATACCGGATAATCGTCAATATCCTGCCTGATATATCTTGCCATTAACATAGCCTGCACATAAGGCAGAAGCCCTATTTCAACTTTTTCATTAAGATAAGGATGAATTATCACTTCCCTTTTCCTTGCCTGCCATGCAGTAATAAAAGTCTTTTTCCCTTTATCTGTCATAACAACCCCATTATCACCTTGGAACAAGAAGTCTTTTACTGAAATCTGTCTTTTATTAATCAACGACAAAATAAAACGGTCGCCAAGGTAAGCACGTAACTCTTCCATCATATCTAAAGCCAACGACGTGCGCCCTGGACGGAGTGTATGGAGAAACCCGACGTATGGATCAAGGCCAACAGTTTCGAGAGCGGCCGCAACATCATTGGCTATCAACGTATATGCAAAAGACAACATGGCATTCACCGCATCCTTGGGAGGACGACGATTGCGACCATGAAATGGGAAATCAGTCTTCTGATTAAGTATCAAGATTGGCAATACCTCAAAATAGGCATTCGAAGCCATTCCCTCATAACCAATTAATTCCGTCTTATCTTGAGCCTTCAAAGCATCACGCTTGGCACGTTCCAATACTTGCACCGCCCTATTAATGTCTTCATTCTCACCATAATCACGAATATATCTCCTCAATATATTGCGATAGTTTTGAATCTTACCACCAATCATCAACCTAACCACATGCAACGACCAAGATGCATCGTCCGACAATTGGTACTGCTTTTTGCGTAACAGAACATTCCCTTTCGTAGCACCTTGAACCCTGCTGATAAATCTGCCTTGTGGAGAAAGAAATGTGAGTGATATACCATTGTCACTACACAATTTCATCACACCGGGACTTGCGCCCATATATCCGAACGTAACGATGCCCTCTATATTTATGACAGGAATACGAAACACCTCCTCCTGCTGAACAGATATAACGACATTCAGCCCATCCTTACTAAGATACGCTTCCGGTGTCGTCACATACAAAGTATTCAATAGTTTTCTCATAGATACAGATTTTTAGTAAGGTAATTATCTACCGAAGTACAATTATTTACCATTTCCGGCATGCAAATATCTTTCAGCGAGCACTTGTCACAATGTTTCCCATATTCAGCCTTCGGGATAACCGCTTTACTAAATATATCGTGCATATCCCGGGCACATTGTCTGACTATATTTCGCAGCTCCTCCGTTATATCCACATTAACCCGATGGCGAAGCTCCCCATAAAAGAAAGAGCCGTATGGTATATGGATAGCATACATTTCTTCTATGCACATGATTTGTGCTGCCAACTGCACTTCATCCACCTCGTTTCTTTTCGGTTTGCCATGCTTATACTCCACAGCAACCGGTTGCCATCGCCCCGGATAGTTGGGATGCAAAATCGTATTTTCAAAAGATGAGGAAGGAAGTAACTCTATGGCATCAGAGATTCCATAGAGTCCAAGTTCACGCGAAGCGATATTCACCGCACGCAATGTTATCTGGTCACCACACTTTTGTCTATAAAACGGATCATCTACATGCTTGTGCAGAATCTGTCCTTCGATGGTGAGACGATTATCATCCCATTGCTGCTCAATGTGTATCAAAGCCCATTGCCGGGGACAGAACCTAAAGTGCTGAATCCCCGACAACATGAGCATATCGTCTTCATTGTACATACGATGGAATTATATCAGTTCCTCAATAGTTACATTTGATGGAGCATTCTCCTTATCTATAGTAACTGAATAGTCGATGAATGAGCGTGGTGCTCCATCGCAGACTTTCTCCACTTTTACCAATTCAAACAACTTGTTGGCGGGAGCATTACCCAATATGGAGTCATGCTTGAAGACTATCAGTTTTTGAGCACTCATCAATCCACGTGCCGCCGAACGATCCACATCGAACATGTTCTTTAAAGCTTCCCAAAATAGTTCAAGGTCTTCTTCAGAAAATCCTGTCTGTTGTGCCAAGTTAGCGGAGATGAAGCCGTGACAGACATAGAGGCCATAAGGAATGGTCGCTTTACGTCCCTGTATTCCCACTTGTGATTCATAGGTCTTTTCTTCATCACGAGCTACACATACGGTTAATGCATGCTCTGCTGAAACAATCATATCTTGCGAACGGGCAAAAGTCATTTGAATCGGCCCCCTCACTTGTCCTGCGTTAGGTCCGGTTGAGAGTACTGCTCCAAAAGTCCTAACGTCAAAGAAGCGTCTGCACATAGCAATTTTACCAGCTGAACTCTTATCGGCAGGAGCTTTTTCTTTGATTTTTAGTTCTATTCCTAAATCTTCTTTGTACATTTTGCGGATTTCTTCATTAATAAAGACCTCTTCTCCAGAAATTTCTTTGGATTTGACAAGAATATCGTTACCTGCTTTTCCTGCTTGGGCTATTTGTACATAATTACGTACCTTGCGTTTCAAACAAACATCTGTAACAAGGCCTATACCAGTTTCAGCATCTATCCGAGGAAGATTACCTGCATCCGGGTCACCATTTGGATTACCATCTTGTACATCAAAAATGTAAACGAAATCAATTCTATTCTTTAATTCTGACATAATTGTATATTTTTAAAAATTATTCTTCAGTTTCTTGATTCTCTCTGTGAGCTTTCTGATGATAATAGCCGAGGAAGAATCGTCCTTGATCTTCCAAACTCAATGTATTAGGAAAATTTTGAATTAAAACTATTATCTCTTTCTTTTGATTATCAAAGAAATTAGCAAGGCCTTTCTTCTCTTTAGCCAATTTAGCATAATGACTGTTTGATAATTTGAGAACTGTTGAAAATACTGTAGATGGCGTAGATGAAGCCGCGTTCATGTAACTTGAACGAATGGAATCTTGTTTATTTGCTGCATATTGTAGGTTTTCCAACACGGCAAACAGCCTTCCACAAAGATACCCTTGATTTTGATTTTCTTTGTCTAACATAATATCTAATTTTTTATGGTTGTTATTTTCGTTTAGTCTGTTGAGATATGCCTTGATGATAGCAGCACGCACTATATTGACGGATTGTTCTGCACGTATGCGACGAATACATGCTTGAAAGAGAGAAGCCGGATACGGCAACCCTTGAAATATGCTTCTCACCACAGCATCAGGAAGGTTGGGAGTCGCATCACTTGACTTTCCTCCAAGAGTAACATTTCCAAGAATGGAATGCATTCCCACGTACGGCTTCTTATCTTTGCGAGTGTCAACCATCTCCATATCCGTAAAATGTTTACTTATCAAACCTGCAAATTCACGCAAAGGCATCTCATTCCAATATACTACCGCAATTCTTGCCGAATTAGGAGCCAAACCCAAAATGAAGAATTTGTCATCATCGTTTGCCGATAATTTTCCGTTATAGATAGACTGGAAAGTATCATATACTAACTTTATGCGCCTGTTTGAGTCGTCATTTTCTTCTTCAATCCGCCCCAACAAAGAAAATAGACTATTTTCGGACTCTTTTGAAGCCTCGCTATTGGAGGAAGCCCAGAAAAGATAAGTACGTGAGCCCACCATAAACTTATTGTGAGAATCCGAACGCAGCAAATGATTCAATGCGGTTGTATATGCAAATTCAGCTTCTTCTGATATTGGAGCATTGTATCCTTTAGATTTCCCATACGAATCATACCCGGAATTAACTTGAAATGCAACTAGTTTAGCTGTTTCTTGGCTTCCAAGTATCTTTGTAGCAGTTGTAATCTCTACAACTTTTGAATATCTCCCTGTTATCAAACAAAGATTTCCTGCCACGCCATGATTCTCGTCAAACAAATTTATCAATTCCCTTTTCGAAGCCACTATTTTCGTATCCCCTTCTATAAGGAAAGAAAAGGTAGAATATTTCTTATTAAGATTTTTGGCTATATCATCCCATAAAGAATCTTTCTGCATAGCCCCAACTATAAAAGAATGGTCTTGCTGATAAAATGCATAAACAGCTTTTATGTCCTCATTATCCGGAAAAGCATCATATATATCTTTTACTTTCGCCTTAAATACTTCAAAGTACTTACGTATCTTTTCCATATCCCCCTTATCGGAATAACCAAATACATATTTACAATTGTCATACAAATAGTTTGCAACAGGGGCACTTGACCGGCTAACACTTTTCTTAACAAGAAACCGCTGTGCCGACTTCTTATCTATGCGCCTGTCTTCAAAGCGCAGAAATTTTCCACATCTATCAATAACAATAATAAATCCAATCTCTTTGTATTCTAAACCAAAAGGGGCCACATCATCTCCACTTCGATGATAGTAATCATATAATGCTTTCAGTATCATCTCAACACCTCCTCACTATCTTTATCCGGTACAACAATCACTCCCTTTTTCATTTGGGCTCTATAAAACATAGCATTCGGTTTTTGTGGATTTTCCTCAAAGTCCATATCATAAAGCATAATGCCGAAATCCCTGTCTTCGGCTAAGGGATAATCAAGATTATCAGTACTTTCAATATACTTCCAGTTTGCAGAAAACTCACGACATCCGAGATAGGGCTGCGTAAAACATTGCCCTTGTGATGCCCTGCGTTCGAACATCTGATAATACTTCATAGGATTCTCGTCGGCACTTGGCTGATGCTTGGCAAAAGCCTCTTTCGGACGGTCTTTTACCGGAATAAATACTAACTTAGCATAAATTCGGTAACGCACATCCAACAGAAGCAACGTGTTCTTCTGCTGACGTTTATCTTCAATAATGATAGGTGATTTACTGGCAACTGCCCCCACCTCATTCCGTCTAATGGTAGCCCATTTAATAGGTCTGAGTACCTCAATCTTTGTTACCTGCCAACGCATGGCATAGCGTTTAAACAGTATCGCTTCAAAGATGGCGCGTGCCGCCGATGGCGTTATGACATCGTAACTCACACGCTCTACTTTCAATTCCGGACGAGTGAAACAAGCCCAATCGCCCCACACCTCCAGACAATATTCTTTATCTGTATATTCCATATCATTCATCGTTTTCCTTGTTTTCCAATAAATCTTCCGGCTTCTGACCTTCAAAAAACCTTTTTGCCGACAAGGGAGTTACCACTTCACGACCGGTTTTTTGCTCCAACTGTTCGCGTGCCACACGAGCCACATCACCACCGTCAGCCGCACACTGCATATTTTCACCCAATGTCTGAGGATTTTTAGCTTTAGTAATACTTGTCGTAGAGAGTTCGGCCAGCATATTAAGAACCAATTCTTCATTGGTCATATTGTCCCGGAGATTTTCTTTCTTCAAGCCCTTGAACTGTTTGTACTCCTTTGCCGACTTTCCGGTCCATTGCTGATAGATAATGTCTGTAAGAGTAGCATATTGAACACCTTCCTCTACATTATGTAGTTTCCATTGATCTGTAAGATCTTTACGGATTTCAATGCTCTTCAAGCGTTGGTTTATCCAGTTGTCAGAGTAACCAAGTCGCTTGTAGTCCATCATAGCTTGCTCAATACTCAACTCAGGGTCTTGCATCTGATCAAGACGTTCGGATGCTACATGTGCCATCCATTGCTTGAACGGTTCTGCCTTGGGAGATGGGATAGACTGAATGATACGTAGTAGTTGTTCTGTATCAGCCACATCTGTAAGTCGCATCTTACCGTCTGTGGCTTTCATTTTCAAACCGTGACAATTTGTCACGGTTTCATTTCCCTCTTCTTTAAGTCTTTGCTTTAACTTACGCCAATAAGCAGTTGCATCAACACTGTCTGTTAAAACTGACACCACATCAACTATCGAAAAATACCATTTTTCCTTTTCATCATCCCACACGGTGCGGACTTTACGTTCTTCAAACAATTTCAATGTTTCTTTCTTTGTCATATCCGTTTCTTTATATCATTAATACTTCCTCCAGCCAATGGTTATCAAGGCTGAGACCTGTGGCTTTATTATACTGAGACCTGTCTGCCAATACATATATTCCTTCCAATATTTCTTCGACAAGCCCATAGCCTTTCAGTTGCTTAAAATCATAGGAACGGATGCCTACAGTAAATTTCGCCAATTGCTTCACCAACGAGTAGGTACACCCCGATTCTTTCAACTGCTCTATAAGTTCCATGCTGTTTTCCCAATTTATGATAACATTTATACTCGTATCATCAATCAGGTGAAATTCTTTTGATGCAGTTTCAAAACATAACTCAGTAGGTTTGTAGAGCCAGTGCTTTATATCCTTTTCATCAAATGTTTGTTTTCTGCTATACAATTGACAAAAATAGGCTTTCATGGTAGAAGGAGCAAACCAATCACTATCTTCCGGCAAATTCAACCGAGCATTGTTGGAGTCAGCCATTGAACCGAAGAGCTTTCGCTTCTCTGCCGCCAGACTGAACACAAATGTATGTCCCATGGCACTTCGTCCTTCCCGATTGCACCGTCCCGCTGCTTGCAATACAGAATCGAGTCCTGCTTCTTGACGGAACACAACCGGAAAGTCTATATCCACACCGGCCTCCACAAGCTGGGTTGCAATGACCCTGACAATCGGCTGCGACTCATCCTTCAATAAAGTTTTTATTTTACCAATAGTTTCGTGTAAGTGGGCAGGGCACATCATTCTAGACAAATGCAATTTCACTCCGTCATTGGGCAAACGGTCATACAGCTCTTTGGCATCTTTACGAGTGTTCACTATGCACAACACCTTATTATATTCAGACACCTTTGCAGCTATCTCATCGTATGTTTTTCCTGTATCATCGATTGACAACTTCACACGGCGAAGCTGGTCATGCAAAGCAAATTCTTCCGGAATAATTTCCTTGATATGTTCTATTCCCTTAAAATCAGCTTTAGGATTTGTTCCTTCTATCAGACCACTCAGTACCGGCTGGCTTGCCGTGGTAAACAATACCGAAATCCCGAACATTTCCTGATACGCTTTCAGCGCATCGACTATCGGCTGCAAGAAGCCGGTTGGCAACATCTGAACCTCATCCAAAACAAGAATTGAATTTGCCATGTTGTGCAGTTTGCGGCAATCAGATGTTTTATTGCTAAACATAGATTCAAAAAGCTGTACATTGGTAGTGACAATAATGGGATAGTCCCAATTCTCTGTAGCCAATTTTGCTTTTTCCCTATTTTCCTCGTCCTTAATATCATCGGGGTCGAAATTACTATGATGCTCCAATACATTTTCTTCACCAAAGATTTCCTTCAAAAGCCCTGCCGTTTGCACAATGATACTGGTATATGGGATGGCGATGATGATACGATTCATTGAATGGCTTACAGCATGCTTCATGGCCCATAACAAAGAAGAAAGTGTTTTACCGCCTCCCGTCGGAACTGTAAGACTATAAAATCCTTTTTCGCTTGAAGAAGTTCTACTGCATTGTTCTTTCACTTGCTGGCGGATGCGGTTCACTTTCGTATCGGCTGCATTCGATTGCAGTTTTTGCATATATGCCTCCAGCTGTGGAAGCAAATCGGCAAGCGTAGCCGAATTTCCCCGCTTCCGCCATGACTCTACATCCATAAACCGTTCTGTATCGAGCCGGTCGGCATCTACAAGACAGGAAAAAAGCATACGGGAAAGGTGATGAAAGTGTTTCCATTCAACCTTTAATTTAGAAAAAGGTGAATCAATAAATTCTTGGAATAATAAAGGTTTGTTTATGCTAATGTCACCCTCGTTTATTTCTTTGGACAATAGCCTCTCTTTCAATATGTTTTCCACATCCCCGAAATCATGTAACCCTGTGTGATGAGAAATAATTTGGTTTACAAGAAGATGGGAAACATCCTTTCCCATAAGTTCTTTTGCCAATATTCCACCCACAAAAGCATGGGTATGATCATCATAGCGCTTCTTGTCACTCGTAGGCAAACCATTCATCTTGCGTATGTATTGCTGGAATGCCGCCCGTTCCTTTCCTTTGTCATGAAGTAGGCCGAGCGCACGCCCCCAAGAAGGAAGTCCGAACTGCCCGGCGAAGGATGCCGCCATATCAGCAACCCCCTTTTGATGTTCATCATTGGTTTGTATCATCCATTGACCATTATCCCTATTTTGATACAAATGGGATATCAACTGATTTTCCTCTATCATCTGATTAAATTTATAAGGCTAGCATTCCACAAATATAGTGAATAATATCAGACTCTCGCAAAAGAAAATCATATTTCAAGTCAGCTCCATCAGTTTTCATCCTTAAAACAAGAAATACAACCAACAACGACAAGAACAGGCATTCCGCTTTGTCGCCTCTACGCGGAAAAAAGAGAACAAACCATTTCGGGGGGATACAAAAATTTCCGTCACTACATCTCTTTTAGAATCAGTAAGATGTAGTGACGGAAGAAAAAACAATCTGATTATCCACATAGGTAATCCAGCATTTATATTTCAAAACAAATAACGTATAAAGCAAACGTTATCGGACATTCCCATGTGATGCAATCATCCATCAATGATGCTTTTATGATATGATTGCAGATAATTAGTAAACATCAAGCTTTCACCACCGCCAGCAACTCATCCGGTGTAACCAGTGACTGCTCGCCTGTAGTCATATTCTTCAAAGTCAGTTTCCCTTCGTTCATTTCATTTTCACCAACAATAGCGACAAAAGGAATCTGCTTGTCATTGGCATATCCCATCTGCTTCTTCATTTTAGAAGCATCCGGATAAATTTCAGCGCGCACCCCTGCTTCACGGACTTTTGCCAGGATAGGCAGACAATAAGCAGCCTCTTTATCGCCGAAGTTTACAAACAACAGCTCGGTTCCGTTCACCGCTTCTTTCGGATACAAATCCAACTGATTCAACACATCAAAAATACGGTCGGCTCCAAAAGAGATACCTACACCAGACATACCGTCCATACCAAAGACACCGGTCAGATTATCATAACGGCCACCACCACTGATGCTGCCAATCTGCACATCCAAGGCCTTCACTTCAAAAATTGCTCCTGTATAATAATTCAAGCCGCGAGCCAAAGTCAAATCCAATTCCACTTCACTCTTCACACCCAGTGCAGACACGGTTTTTAATATGAATTCACTTTCTTCTACTCCCTTCATTCCCGTTTCACTGGCTGCAAGGACTGTTTTCAAAGTTTCCAATTTCTCTTCATTGCTTCCACTCAATAAAATAATCGGCTGCAATTTATCAATAGCCTCTTGAGGAATCCCTTTAGAAGCCAATTCCGCATTTACATTTTCCAATCCGATTTTATCCAGTTTGTCAATGGCTACGGTGATATCTACAATTTTATCAGCCTCCCCGATAATCTCGGCAATACCGGTCAATATCTTACGGTTATTGATTTTAATTGAAACACGTACTCCGAATTTACCAAATACACGGTCTATCATCTGTACCAGCTCCACTTCATTCAATAAAGAATTGCTGCCTACCACATCGGCGTCACATTGGTAAAACTCACGGTAACGCCCTTTTTGGGGACGATCCGCACGCCAAACCGGTTGGATTTGATAACGTTTGAAAGGAAAACTTATTTCATCACGATGCATCACCACATAGCGGGCAAAAGGTACGGTGAGATCGTAGCGCAATCCTTTTTCACAGAACTTGCTCGCCAGCTTTACCGCATTGCGGCTCAGCAATTCCTCATCGGTAATGCCGTTGAAATAATCACCTGAGTTCTGTATCTTAAACAATAACTTATCCCCTTCGTCACCGTATTTTCCCATCAAGGTAGACAAATTCTCCATAGAAGGAGTTTCAATCTGCTGATAGCCGAAAAGATGAAACACATCACGGATCGTATTGAATATATAGTTACGTTTCGCCATTTCCACCGGCGAAAAATCTCTCGTTCCTTTAGGTATACCTGGTTTTGCTGCCATAATGATTCTATTTAATTTATTTTGAGCCACAAAATTACACTAAATATTTCATTCGTAAAAAGAATACTTCTTAATATTGCTCATTGCCGGCAATATTAAGAAGTTAAACAGCCGGTGCCTTAAGTGCATATCTCAGTATGGGCCGTTTCCCTACGAACTCATTGTTTAATAATTTCGTAAGCTGTAGAATGAACCCCTCTATTCTCTATTTTTCCCTCCAATACATCCAAAGCGAACTCAATGCCCCGGACAGCCATCTGTGAGCTGAAAATATCAGCTGTTGCAACCAGTTTTCCCGTAGAAAGAAATTCTTTCATTACCGCATCATTATCAAAGCCCACTACAGGCAGATAGCAATTTTTTTCTTGCATCTGCTGAAGAACCCCCAACGCCATCGCATCATTGCTGCAATATACAGCTTTCAAATCAGGATACCGCATCCACATAGCCTGAAAAACTTCGGCGGCTTTCTCCGTTTCCCAGTCGGCCGGTTCGGACGCCACCAATCTTAACCCTTTTTCTTCTATCGCCTTGATAAAACCTCTTTTACGCTGCTGCGCATTATCGGCTGCCGCCAATCCTTCAATAATAGCAACTTTATCTTCATTCCGCAACTTCTTATCCAATAATTTACCCACTTCATACGCAGCTGCAAAATTATCCGGTCCCACAAAAGCCACTTCTACTCCTGCCTGCTCCAATAGCTGAGTATCCAACCGGATATCAATATTGATTACCGGAACTCCTTTCCTGACAGCCTCTACTACAGGCTGAACTAAGGCTTTTGAATCTATAGGAACCAATACGATAGCATCGACTTGCTGATGAATCAAGGAATACATCAAGTCAACCTGTTCCTTTACCTCTGTCTGTGTAGCCGTTCCCACACAAACCAAATCCAAAAACGGAAGAGGGGCCGCATACTGAATGGCCCCTTCTTTCATCACTTTGAAAAAATCGGCTTGTAACGACTTCATTACAAGCCCTATTTTATAATTTCTCTTCATCTAATTTTTAATTTGACAAAGTAATGCTTATTAATCCGATAATAAATAAGGAGAACATAGCCGCAATCAGTTTATTGGTCCCCTTCGGAGCTTCCTTAAATTCCTTCCAGACAAAAACTCCCCAGATCATAGCCACCACAGGCGCTGCGTTGCTAAGGGCATAAGAGATAGCCGGATTGGCAGCACCTGCTCCCATAAAACTAATCACCATGCCGCCCATCCAGATAAAGCCTCCCAGCATACCTGTGAGATGGGTCTTGGCATCGCCGGCAAAGTAATCTTTCATGGTCACCGCCTTGCCTTCTACCGGATGCTTCATGGCAAAGGTATTGAATATAGGTGTGCTGGCCAGAATACCTACCGCAAAGAAGAACACACCTGTATAAGGAGTCAGCGTTCCGGTTCCTCCCGCCACATACTGCGGGTCAAGAGATTTCACTACCAATCCGTAAAAAAACATGATAGCGATACCTGCCATAATGGCCAGCAGAATCCCCTTCTTCGGAGTGGAAGCCTTGCCGGACGATAACTTTCCGTACGCTTTTCCGCAGATCAGTATAGCTACAATGATGACTAACACACCACTCCATAGTAAAAACTGATTTCCCTGATAGGTCTGACCGGCCAAAGAGATTAATAAATAATTGAATACAATACCTCCAATCCAGGCCAAGCCTCCACCGATAGGAAAACCTACTGACATTCCGGCTACAGCAATGGCTGCGGTAAGAAATATATTGCCAAAGTTCCACACAACACCGCCCAAGAATGCATATTGAATGCTAGACCAGTCCATGACTGCCAAATCCTGAAAAAAGGTACGGCCTTCACTTCCCATACTTCCCAAAGTCACCGCCCCCAATAAAGCTGTAAGGAACAGACCGACGGTCAAATCCCAATAAAACAGTTCAAAGCTCCATTGCTTGGCGGCAACCATCTTCTGCGTATTTGCCCAAGAGCCCCAGCAGGCACAGCAAATAACACAGCAGAGGATTGCCAAAAAGTAATTATCTACCAATATCATATTTCATCGATATTATTCGTGAATATAGATATTCCAGTTCAGATAAGTTTCAATAGCTTCCGCCAAAATATCTTTCACATTGCCACGGCACATAGCCACATGATGTTCGAATCCATTCTTACAAATATATTTCATAAGCGGCTGCAGATTATCCACCTTGGTTACTGCTATACAACCATCCATTCCGTATGGGTCATCGGTCAGGTCACCTTTGCCCAAATAAGACTTGATACAACCCTTCGTATCATCTGTCGAGATGCGGAAGAAGGTGAAATCACCCTGTTTTACTTTACCGTAAACGGCACCGAAAGTATGTACCTTACCTAATGTTCTGCCCAACACTCCTAATGTTCCTAACTTCAAATCATTCATTACAAATGATTTAGGGAAGTTACCACAATGTGTACACACACACTTGTCACGATCCTCGGCAAAGTTATTGTTCCAGTCAAGCAATGCCGACGGGCGACCGGAAGCCAATGTCAACGCATACATAGACACTGCACCGGCAATATCCACTTCACAAGCAGCAGGGATTAATTTTTCACTCAACATACTCATAGTCACACAAGCTGCACAACCATAGTTTTGCTCCAAAGAGTCCCAACACTGGATAGCTACAGCATCAATTTCATTGGCTTCCATCCATTGTTCTACAGCCACACCAAATTTAGCCTGCAAAATCAGTTTATCATTGTATTGTTCGGGAACAGCAGCATATTGTCTGATTTCTTTCAGTTTTGCTTGTAACGTTTCATCAGCATCTTCAATCTTACGGGCGGCAGACAAGATTTCAGAAAGATCTACCGGAACGACTGTAATGCCCGATGCCTGCAACAGTTTCTCGCTGGCGCGGACGGTCTGGAAACCGGCAGGACGAGTGCCGATGGCACCGATGCGAGCATGACGAAGACCATTCACCACCCGGCAGATCGCAGCGAACTTATTAATATCGGCTGCCCACTACTGTCCAAAGAAATTTTCCCATAGAGTCAACTGACCATCATCGGAGTTTT
>OKSB01002496.1_pt1 | contig 16263 bp, 13 predicted proteins | sample 1601171 | NCBI WGS metagenome assembly OKSB01 (sample SAMEA3541496, study PRJEB24748) | human gut metagenome | biome: human gut; feature: human-associated habitat; material: faeces | place: China | collected 2012 | reverse complement strand
CTCACCGTCCCATGCTCGCTTTGAGCGGTTTTCCGCGTTACTTCTCCCGACTCGGCGCCATCTCCGGGACGCCGGCGCGTGACCTTGACCTCGCCATCCGAGACCTGATCGGCCACGGAGGGCACTGAGGGCTTCTGCTGCGCGCCCGAGGAATGGCGACGGCGCGGACGCGGGGCGCGCTCCTCCTCGCCACGTGACTTGCCGCCCTTGTCGGCAGGCGCATCGGAGGCCGAGGGACCCTTGGAAGCGGCACCAGCCTCGCGAGCAGCTGCAGCGCGGAAGGCATCCTCGCGCTCCTCGCTCGACAGGTGACGGCGGCGACGGCGCGTGGGGTTCATGCCACCGCCGCGGTTTTGCTGCTGGGGCTGTTGAGCCTCGCGCTCGCGGGAAACGTTCTTGCCCGCGGCCGCAGCCTCGGTAGCATCACCCGAGCCCGCGCGCTTGCGACGACGACGGCCACCAGCGGCCTCCTCGGCCTCGGGCGTTGCGGCATTGCCACGGCCCTTTCCGCGGCCACGGCCCTCGCCCTGCCCCTGACCGGCGCGAGCATCGGATTCAGCATCGCGACGACGGCGCTTGGGCATCGACGTGCCAGCAAGACGGTCGGCGCTCGACAGGCCATCGCCCACGTCGACGCCGTTCTCGCGGTCGAGCTCCATGAGCGCCAGGCGCATCTCGGGCGACTCGATGCGCTCGAGCACGTCGTGCGTCACGCAGTCGGGGCGGCAGTTGCAGCCCTGCTCGGCGGCCTTCTTTTTGCAGCCCTCCGAGCAGGTCATATCGGCCAGGTTGACCTTAAAGACCTTGCCGTTCTCCAGGCGCAGCACCAGCTGCTCACGCGGCGTGTCATATTCCTGAATACGCGCCTTGCCGAGCGGCGTATCGATGAGCGTCTTCTTTTTGGGCGCACGGCTCTTAAAGTCCTTGTACGCTTCGAACTCATAGCGCAGGCAGCACATCAGGCGGCCGCAAACGCCGCTGATCTTGGAGGAATTGAGCGGCAGGTCCTGCTCTTTTGCCATGCGGATCGAGACGGGCTCAAACTGTCCGCCAAAGCGCGTGCAGCAGAGCTCCTGGCCGCACTGGGCATAGCCGCCCACCAGGCGAGTCTCGTCGCGCACGCCGATCTGGCGCATGTCGACGCGAATGTGCAGCGTCGAGGACAGATCCTTGACGAGCTGACGAAAATCGACGCGCTCCTCGGCCGCAAAGTAGAACACGGCCTTCTCGCCGCCAAACAGGTACTCGACGCCGACCGGCTTCATCTCGAGGTCGAGCTCCTTGACCAGGCGACGGAAATCGACCATGGCCTCGTCGCCTTGGATGGCCAGATCATCGGCAAGCTGCAGGTCGATGTCGCTCGCCACGCGCAGCACGGGCTTGAGCGGCTGGCCGATCTCGTCCTGCGGCACCTCGAAGGGATCGGCCGTGACCAAGCCGATCTCGGTTCCGCGCTCGGTGGAGCAGATAGCATAATCGGCCTCGAGGATATCCAGATCCTGCGGGTCGAACCACAGGTCGCGCGAGGCGTAGGTAAACTTAACGGGTACGACTAACGGCATTTCAGTGCCTTCCTGATATCGAACAGCATGACCTCGATGGCCAGCTGGGGAGTAACGTTTCTGGCGATGTTGCGCTCGGCGGTCGCGACCGCCTCGAGCGCCTGGGTGGCACCCGCAACATTGGTCGCGGCGGCAAGCCGACCGATCGTGTCGCGCACGTCCTCGTTCACCACGTCGGCTGCCTCGTCCTGAAGTGTCAGCAGCACGTCGCGCATGAGCGTCCGCGCGCTCGCCAGCGCTTCCATGATACCCGAACGCTCGCGCGCGTTGAGTTCGCGCTTGTTGCGGTCCTCAAGCTGCTTCAATGCTCCACGCGACAGGTAGTCGGCGTTTTGCTCGAGTACCTTTTCCTGCGTGGACTTGACCTCGGCGAGCGGCGCCTTGACGGCGACGATGAGCGACTTGGCGCGACTGAGCACGTCGGCCTCGTCGGCGGCAATGAGTGAGTCGATGGCACGGATCATCTGGCGACGGGCGTCCTGGCGCTCGGCGCTCTTGAGGAACTCGATACCACGCGTGGGGCTTCCCGCCACGGCGACGGCCATGCGGCAGCGCGCGGGATCCTGCCCGGTGGCGCGGCTCACGGCCTGCGCGGCCACGGTGGGAGACACCAGCCGAAACGGCACACACTGGCAGCGGCTCACGATGGTGGGCAGCATCACGTCTGCCGAGGTACCCAACAGGATGAACATGACGCCCTCGGGCGGCTCCTCGAGCGTTTTGAGCAGTGCGTTGGCGGTGTTGGCACGCAGTTGCTCGGCACGGTCGATGATGTAGACCTTGGCCTTGGCACGGATGGGCGCCAGCGGCACGTCATCGAGCAGCTCGCGGGTCTGGGCAATGAGGTAACCCGTGGCGCTCTCGGGCGTGTAATAGTGCACGTCGGGATGCGTATGCCGAGCAACGCGCACGCAGCTGTCGCATGCGCCGCAGCCGTCCTGCTCGCACAGGAAGGCTTGGGCAAGCGCCCACGCGGCGTCGAGCTTGCCCGCGCCGGGCGCGCCCAAAAACAGGTAGGCGTGCGATGCGCGACCGCTAGCGACGGCATTGGTCAAAAAGTCGCGCACGCGCTCTTGGGTGTCGAGCTTGGCCAGCAGGCTTGCCTGAGCGGGGGCCATGCTACTCGGCCTCCTTGGCAAGCGCGGCGGCAACGGCTTCCTGCGGAATGTCGAGACCATACGCGCGAACCTGCTCGACCGTCTTCTCGAAGACTTCCTCGACGGTCGCAGTGGCGTCGATGAGCTTTACGCGGTCTGGCTCCTCGGCGGCAATGGCACAAAATCCCTGATAGACACGCTCCTGGAAGGCCATGCCCTTGGCCTCCATGCGATCGGTCGCACCGCGGGCCGCCATGCGCAGCGCCGCCTGCTCGGGCGTGATGTGGTAGACGAGTGTGAGTGCCGGGTGCGTTCCCGCGACGGCCAGGTTGTTGGCGTCGCGCACCATCTGGCGATCGAGGCCATCGGCAAATGCCTGGTAGCAGGTCGTGGAATCGTAGAAGCGATCGCACAGGACCACCTTGCCGGCCGCAAGGGCGGGCGCGATGACCTCGTGCACCAGCTGGGCACGCGCCGCCTCGTAGAGCAACAGCTCGCAGGTGTCTCCCATCGCCGTGTTGGCGGGGTCGAGCAGCAAAGCGCGAATCTTTTCGCTGATGGCGGTGCCGCCCGGCTCGCGCAGGCTCACAACCTGGTAGCCGGCAAGATCGAGCGCGCGGGCAAGCAGACGCGCCTGCGTGGACTTGCCGGCACCGTCGACGCCCTCGAGCGTGATAAAGCTATGTTGAGCAGGCTCAAAAGCCATGGGCGCAGCCCCTTCCTACAAGGCGCGTAAATGCAGATATATCAACTAAGCCATGATACCCCAGTGCTCGGCGCGTCCCCAATGGCTAAAGGCGCCTTTCCAAAGTTGCGGTGAAATAGGGACTGATTGAAGCTCTGAGATCGCCAAACAGTCCCTATTTCACCGCAACGTATGATGGGGAATTTTGGATGCTGGGTATAATCGTCGTATTGCATTGAAATGTGGCGAAAGGAGTGGCAATGTCTCGGTATTGCGCCTCGTGCGGCAAGCTTCTTGAAGATAATGCCAAGTTCTGCACCTCGTGCGGTGCACCCGTTGAGCAAACAGCCGCGAGCGATAGCCAGCCCGCTTTTGAGCAGACCGGCTCCCTTGATACGCCGCAAGCCAAGGCGGACGACCCCCTCGCCTATAGCCCCGACCCCGCCGCAAGGACCGAAGCCGTCGAGACCACGCAGCGCATACCCGTCGCGAGCGGCTCGCCCCAACAGCAGCCGGCTCCCGCATACGCGCCCGCTTCGCCACAGACCCCCGCTCCCAAAAAGAGCGGCACCGGGCCGCTTATCGCCGTTATCGTTGTGCTGGTGGCGATCATCATCGCCCTGGTCATCTTCTTTGCGATCAGACCGTTCGACAACGCCGCCACGCAGACGACTGCCGAGGTAGCTAAGCTGCACCATGACGTCGACGACGATGACCTAAAGCCTCTCGGCAATCCCAACAGCCTGTACGACGATGATGACGATGACGACGAGGATGGCGGCGAAGCAACGCTCTCCGAGCAGAACCTCTACCGTCGCCTGAGCGAATACTACGACTTGCTCGAAGATCTCGACAGCCAGGTCCGTGGCTGCGCGCAGAACTTCAACGGCAACTATCTGGAAGAGGATCGAACCACCCGTCAAAATCTCGCCGACGTCGCCGAGCGCACGGAGGACACCATCGAGCAGTATTACGACATCGTCGAGGACCTGGACGTCCCGACGAGCTCCAAGAACTACAGCTCCTGGAAGGATATCATCGCCCTGTACGACGACCTGGATCACCGCATTGACGCAATCTGTGATGCCTGGGAGATCAGCCTGAAATACGCCAAGCCTGCGGACCACAAGAATGAGATCGTGGCGCCGCTGTCGCGCGACAACGTGGCGGGCACCAATGACAATAAGTACCGCCTAGACTTTGAGGAGCGCTATCCCGGCGCTAAGCCTGTCGAGGTGAACTAGCGCTTTGTCGTTCCCGAGCCGGCAGTTAGGGACGTTCCTAAACTGCCGGCAGAAAAGGAACGTCCCTAACTGCCGGTCAAAAAAACGAGCGAGGATCGCGGGGTCCTCGCTCGTTTTTTTGGGCAATGTTTCGACTGCGCCGTTACTTGTCGGCGGCTGCTTTCTTGGCAGTCGACTTCTTCGCGGTCGTCTTCTTGGCGGCAGTGGCTTTCTTAGCCGTCGTCTTCTTTGCCGTGCTCGCCTTGGTTGTGGTCTTGCGACCGCGGGCGGGCTTCTTCTCCTTGGTCGGGCAGTCCATGTTGACGCAGATACGCCACGGACCGCGCGCCGTGTTGACCACCACGATGGGGGCGCCGCACTCGGGGCAGGTCTCGCCCGTCGCCTCGAGCTTGCCGCGCGCCGGCAGCGGATAGCTCACGCCGCAGTCATCGTAGTTGGTGCAGCGGATAAAGCGCTTGCCGCTCTTCTCGCTCTTGTGCGCGATCAGGTCGCCGTGACGTCCGGCCTCGGCACACACCTTGCACTCGCCCACCTTAAGGTCGGGCTCGTAGTTGGTGGGGCATGTGGGGTTCACGCAGATCTCGAAAGCCTTCTGGCGGAACGGCTGGCACTTAATGCGCGGTGCGCCGCATTCGGGGCACACGGCAGCCTCGCCCTCGAGCGGGCTCACCTTGACGCCGCTCGGCACCGGATAGGTCACATCGCAGTCGGGCCATCCCATGCAGCCGATAAAGCTGCCGCGGGTCTTGGCGCTCGTCTTCATAACCAAGTCCTTGCCGCACTTGGGGCAGGCGCCCACGCGCGCATCGGCCGTGACGGCGTCGCTGATGGCGTCGCCCAGCTCCTGCGTGTGCTTGAGCAGCTCGTCGAGCACGCCGGCCAGCAGCGCGCGCGAGTGCGTCACGACATGCTCTTCGGTATCCTCGCCGCGCTCCACGCGGGTCATGTCGCCGTCGAGCTCACTGGTCATATCGGGGCTCGTGATGCGCGGGGCAAACTGCGACAGTGCATCGATGATGGCGATACCCAGCTGGCTCGGCTCCACGGGATCGTTTTTGAGGTAGCGCACGGCGTACAGGCGCTCGATGATGCTCGCGCGCGTGGACTTGGTACCCAGGCCGCGCTTCTCCATCTCCTGCACGAGCTTGCCCTGGCTGTAGCGCGCGGGCGGCTCGGTCTGCTTGGCCTCGAGCTTAATGTCGAACACATCGACCGTGTCACCCTGCTCCAGCGGCGGCATCTGCTCGTCGCGCTTGAGTCCGTACGGGTACGCCTCGCGGAAACCCGGGGTCACGAGCACATCGCCCGAAGCCACGAACGGCTCGCCGTTCACGTCGAGCTCGAGCTTGGTGTTCTCGATGGTCGCGGGACCCATAAGCGTCGCCAGAAAGCGGCGGGCGATGAGGTCGTAGAGCTTGCGCTGGCCGCCATTGAGCGCAGACGGGTCGCCCTCGCCCGTAGGATAGATAGGCGGGTGGTCGGTGGTCTCGACTTTGCCGCGCGTGGGCTTCATGGGGCCGGCGAGCACCTTTTTGCATACAGGTGCCAGCGCCGGATTGATCTTTGCCAGGTCGCTCACCACGGCGCCCAGGTCGAGCGTCGCGGGGTACACGGTGTTGTCGACACGCGGGTAGCTGATGAGGCCTGCCATGTAGAGGGACTCGGCGATGCGCATGGTACGCGCAGGCGAGATGCCCTCGGCTGCGGCGGCAGCCTGCAGCGAAGTGGTCGCAAACGGCGTGGGCGGCTGCTGCTTGCGCGAACGCTTGGTCACCGCGGCGACGGTTGCCGTCGCAACGCCGTCAACATGGCCGTACGCCGTCTCGGCAGCATCCTTGTCGGTAAAGCGCGCCGTCTTGTGCGCAATCTTAAAGCGGTCGTCCTCGGCAGCACCCTGCGCGGCGCCCATGCCGCGGATCTGCCAATAGTCCTCGGGCACAAACGCCATGCGCTCGCGCTCGCGCTCAACCACCAGGGCGAGCGTCGGCGTCTGCACGCGGCCGGCGGAACGCACGTTGCCAAAGCCGCCAAACTTGGCGAGCGTCAGGTAGCGCGTGAGCACCGCGCCCCAAATGAGGTCGATGTGCTGACGGCTCTCGCCGGCGTCGGCCAAGTTCTGGTCGAGCGAGACGAGATTATCAAAGGCCTGCGTAATCTCGGCCTTGGTAAACGAAGAATACTGGGCGCGGGCGACCGGCAAGTCGGGCGCAACCTCGCGCACCTTGTTGAGGGCGTCCGAACCGATCAGCTCGCCCTCGCGATCGAAGTCCGTGGCGATAATGACGCTGTCGGACTTTTTAGCGAGGTTCTTGAGCGAACGAATGAGCTCCTTCTCGGCCGGCAGCTTAATGACAGGCGCCCAAGTGAGGTAAGGCAGGCTCTCGAGCTTCCAGCCCTTGATGGAAATGCCATCGGCAAGGAACGGCTTACGCTTGGTGTCGTAAGGCGGACGAGCCAGGCCATCGGGCATGTCGGCCGGCAGTATCTCACCGTCCTCGGTGACCGAATACCAGCCCAGCTTTTTATCGAACAGCACGCTGTCGCAAAAATCGGGCGCAAGGATGTGACCGGCAAGGCCGATCGTCACGCACTCCTCGCCCTTCCACTCAAAACGGTAGATGGCGGTGTTGTACACCTTGTCCTTTTTGGGCTTGCCCGTGGACAGACGCTCGGCAATCTGACGCGCGGCGTCGTTTTTCTCGGCGATGATGAGCTTCAAAAGAGGCTCCTATCTCGTATCTCTGCGGCTACGCCCGCCCGTATGGCGGCCGACTTACGCCCTTGCTTGCTCAATCTGCCCGATGAGCCAATCGCACCAGGCATCCATGCCCTCGCCCTTACGCGCGCTAACGGAAAACCGCGGCGCCTGCGGATTGAGGTCATCGAGTGTCTTAGTATACCTATCCATGTCAAAATCGAAAGCCGGGGCCACATCGACCTTGTTGAGCAGCTGCGCGCCGGCGTGCTGGAAGATGCCCGGGTACTTGATGGGCTTGTCGTCGCCCTCGGGCACCGAGAGAATCATGATGGACAGGTTTTCGCCCAGGTCAAAGTCGACTGGGCAGACCAGGTTACCCACGTTTTCGATAAAGATGACGTCGATGTTTTGAAGACCCACAGCCTGGTCGAAGGCGTCAACTGCCTCCATGATCATGTTGCCCTCGAGGTGGCACAGGCCGCCCGTGTTGATCTGGATGGCGGGCATGCCGGCTTCCTTCATGGTGATGGCGTCGACATCCGAGGCGATATCGCCCTCGATGACGGCACAGCGCAGGCCGGCCTTGTCACGTAGACGCTCGTTGGTGCCCAGGATCGTGGTAGTCTTGCCCGAGCCGGGGCTCGACAACACATTGATCACATAGGTGTTTGTCTCTTTAAATCGCTGTCGCAGCTGATCTGCCAGGCGCTCATTGCGCGACAGAATCGGCGACGCGATATCAATCGTTTTCTCGGCCATACTTAACGCTCCTTACTTTGGCCCCTTTATACCCCATCGCTAGATGGCTAGCGGGCTAATCGTCGGGGGTTTCGATTTCGATACTTGCGATATCGAGCTCGCGGCCGTGCAGTAGGCGCACGTTGGCACCACCACACTGGGGACAGCGACAGTGGAAGCGATCGTGGTCGAAAACCTCGCCGCAGTCCAGACACTCGCTTTGTGGATGGACCTCCTCCACGGCAAGCTCGCAGCCTCGCGTGAGCGGGTCCTCGTCGCGAAATGTCTCCCACGCAAAGTCGAGCGCCTCGCGCACGACCTCGGTCATATCCCCGATACGCAGCGTTACCAAAACGGCGCGCGAGGCCCCCGCCCCACGCGCCGCGCGAATCACTGTATCGAGTATGCCGTTGACAATGCCAACCTCGTGCATACCGATTTACTCCTCGTCGTCCTCGTCGTCCGAGAACAGGTCCAGACGGCTCACGAACAGGCCCTCCTTGCCCTCGCGCGCGGTAATGACCACGCGGGCAATGGCGAGCGAGATCTCGTAGAGCGAGAGCAGGGCGCCGTACATTAGGCCCAGGGTGACGGGCGAGCCGTCGGGCGTAATCACAGCCGAACCCACGAGCAGGCCTACGTACACGTAGCGCCAGGCGCTGCGGAAGGCCGCGTAGGACACGATGTGGAAAACAGACAGGTAGAAGATGATGAGCGGCAGCTCAAACGCCACACCAAAGCCGATCATAAAGAGCAGCTCCATGTTGACGTAGTTCTCCAGGTCGGGCAGCGCCGTAGCGACGGCCGAGGTCTCGCCGATGAGCCACTCAAAGCCCGCCGGGATAATGATGAAGTAGCAGAAGATGGCACCCAGGAAGAACAGCACCGTCGAGGCGAGCACCGTGGGCACAACCCATTTGCGCTCGTTGGGGCGCAGTGCCGGCAGGAAAAATGCCAGGATCTGCCAGATGATCATGGGCGTGCACATGACCACGGCCATCTTGATGGCCAGCGAGAAGCGCAGTCCAAAGCCGCCGAGCGTGGTGGTGATGTAGAACTTACCGTCCGGCACAAAGGAGCGGATGGGGTCTTCCAAGATGTCGAGCACCACGGGCGTGGCGAAATACAGCACGATAGCGGCGGCAAATACCGAGACGACCACGATGGTCAAGCGGCGACGGAGCTCTCCCAAATGATCGAAGAGCGGCATTCGCGCAGGTCCGATAGGCATTACTCATCGCCTCCCTTCGGGGCGTCGGCGGCAGCGGTGTCGTCCTCGGCCTCGAGCTCGCGAGCAAGCTGGTCGACGACGGCTTTGCGCTTGCGGGGACGACGGGCGTAGAGGTCAGCCGTCGTGGGCTCTGCCGGCTCGGGCTCGGGCTCGGGCTCCGGCTCTGCAGCAGGCTCGGGCTCGACGACAGGCTCGGCGGCAGCGGCAGGCTCGGCGCTCTCGGCCTCGGACTCCTCAGCAGCACCCTCGCCCTCGGCGGCAGCCTCGCACGCGGCCTTCTCGGCGGCAAGGCGGGCACGGCGCTCGGCAAAGGTCTCCTTCTTTGCGGGCGCAGCCGTCTCGACGGCATCCTCGTCTGCATCGGAATCGTCATCGACGGCAGCCTTCTTGGGCTTGACCGGGGCCGACGCGGCTTCACTCACCGGATCGATTATCTCGGACTGAACAACGGCCGTCATCTTTTCCTGCGTCTCGCGGAACTGACGGATGGCACGGCCGATCGTGCGGCCCATCTGTGGGAGCTTATCCGGGCCAAACAGCAAAAAGCCGAAGACCACGATGATCGCGAGCTCACCCTCTCCAATACCAAACACACATACCTCCAAGGCTCGATGTGAGTCGAGCCCGCACCGCGCCATTCGGCCGGAACTCGTCTATTCATTCGGTCAAGTATAGCGCCCGGACGCCAAAACGTCCGAGCGCATCACAAACATATGCCAAACGGCACGCCCTTTTGGGGGCAAAGATTATGCAGCGGTGATCGAAATCTCCTGGTCGACACCCAACAGCTGAACCACGCGCATCACCGGGGGCTGCACATTGGTGCAGCTAAAGCGCTTGCCGTGGTCGGCCGCGTGGTGCGCGGCGCCCACGAGCACGCCAATGCCCGTCGAATCGATGTAGCTCACCTGGGCAAAATCGAGCTCAACGGCCTCAGTGGGCTGCTCGAGCGCCAGGTCGATGGCATTGCGCAGGCTATCGGCGTTAGAGATATCGATCTCACCGGTCACCTTAATGGTGTAGAGCTCTGGCGTGGGGTTGGTGGAAATACCCAAATCCATGTATACGCTCCTTTACGTATCGAAAGTGCGGATAGTACGGGAAGCCGCGCGTTAGGCGCGCTCGGCACGCGCAAGCTCGGCAGCGACAAGCTTAACGGCCAGCACCAGCACATCGAGCGCGGCCTCCAGGTCCTCGACCGTGGGATAGCTCGGCGCGATGCGGATGTTGGTGTCGCGCGGGTCCTTGCCATAGGGCCAGGTGGCACCGGCCGGCGTGAGCTTGACGCCCAGGTCGGCGCAAAGCGCGGCGACCTTTTGGGCCGAGCCCTCGGGACCATCGAAGCTTACAAAGTAGCCGCCGCGGGGGTGCGTCCAAGTGGCGCAGCCCGTGTCGCCCAAGCCCTCGGTGAGCTTGCGCTCGACGGCCTCAAAGCGCGGGCGCAGGAACTCGGCATGCTTTTTCATGTGCTCCTTGACCGCCTCGATGGTGGGAAGGAAACGCACGTGACGCAGCTGGTTGAGCTTGTCGGCGCTAATAAGACCGGCCTTCAGGCGCTTGGAGAACTCGGCGATGACCGCGGGGCTCGCACCGATAAAGCCGATGCCGGCACCCGGGAAGGTGATCTTGGACGTCGAGGCAAAGGCCACCACGCGGTCCTCGGTGCCCGCCGCGCGGGCAAGATCGAAGATGTTGGCGAGCTCGTCGGTCTCGTCGTACAGGTCGTGCACGCAGTAGGCGTTGTCCCAGAAGATGCGGAAATCGGGCGCGGCCGTGGGCATCTCGACCAGGCGACGCACAGTGTCCTCGCTAAAGGTGATGCCCGTGGGGTTGGAATACTTGGGCACGCACCAGATGCCCTTGATGGAGTCGTCGGTGGCAACCAGGCGCTCAACCTCGTCCATGTCGGGGCCGTTGTCGGTCATCGCGACGGGGACGTTCTCGATGCCCAAGTCGGCGGTGATGCCAAAGTGGCGATCGTAGCCGGGAACGGGGCACAGGAACTTGACCTTCTTGCCGTCGTGCGCTGCCTCGTAAGCCTCCCAAGGGTCGCTGCCGCACGAGCCGCAACGCCAGAACATACCGGCGATATCGTGCTCGATCAGCAGGCTCGATGAGCCCAGTACGAGCGTCTGCTCGGCAGGACAACCCAGGAACTCCCCCGCCAGCTTGCGTGCCGAGGGAATGCCCTCGAAGCAACCGTAGTTGGAGCAGTCGACATTGCCGTCGTGCAGATCGGCATCGGCATTGAGGATATCGAGCATGGGGCGAGAAATGTTCACCTGGGAGGGCGACGGCTTGCCGCGCGCCATGTCGAGCGCCAGGCCCTTGGCCTTGACCTCGGCAACCTCGGCTTTAAGCGCCTCGATGGCGGCATCGAGTTCGGTGGTTTCCATCTTCTGGTAGATCGTCTGCATGGGGTGCGACCTTTCGCGAAGCGGTACGTTGCAGTTCGTCTAAGTATAGACCGCCATCGTCGCAACGTTATGAAGCCGTGATAGATTAAGTTCATCGCAATCAATTACGAATCGCCGCGCATGCCGGCGTGGGGCGCCCAAGGAGGCACTATGGAGTACGGATCGTTTCAGGCCGAGGAATTCGGCGACTTGCAGCGCCTGGTCGACGGACTGTTTTACGACCGCCACGCCATCGACCGCCTGGATCTGATCGTACAGGCCGAAATCTTGGACCTGGCGCCCGACCTCATGGAGATCGTGAATCTTTTGCCGCCCGGCTACTACGACCGCCAGTCACTTTGCGACCAGCTCAACTCCGCCTTGGCCGCCCACGGCTGGGGCGCCGTCTACGGAACGGTGGAATAAGCCTAGTCATTTAAGAACGTCCCCAATGACTAAAACGCTGCCTGTGATGGTATTCACAGGCAGCGTTTTCAAACTTGTATGTGCCCCTACTCGTCCTTGGGCGCGGGATGCTTGCAGACCACGCTCATGTAGATCATGCCGAGCACGGCTGCGGTGACCGAACCGGCGAGAATAGCGGCCTTGGCTGCAAGAACCTCAAACTGGGCCGTCGGGAAGGCAAGGCCGCTGATGAGAATCGACATGGTAAAGCCGATACCGCCCAGAATGCCCACGCCGGCAATCATGTGCCAGTTGACATTGTGCGGCAGCTCGCAGGCCTTAAGCTTAACCAGGGCAAACGTCATACCAAAGATGCCGATCGGCTTGCCCAGCAGCATGCCAAAGTACACGCCGAGCGTCACCGGATCGGTGAGCAGCGTGCTCATGTCCACGCCCACTAAGCGAACCTGAGCGTTTACGAACGCAAAGATCGGCAGGATCACAAAGTTGACCGGCGTGGAGATCAGACGCTCCATACGGATAAGCGGCGGGGTCACGCGGTGCATGACGCGCTCGACCTTGGTAGTCGAGACGGTAAAGTCATGCTGGCCCAGGATGTGTGCCTCGTCGTCGTAGCGGTCATCGAGCAGCGGCAGGCACTCGCCCAGCCAATCGGTGAGACTATCGAGCTTGACGCCGCACTTGGCCGGAATGGTGAAGGCCAGGATGACGCCAGCAAGCGTGGCATGTACGCCGCTCTTGAACATGCAGAACCACAACAGCAGCCCCAGTACCGAATACGGGGCAAGGCGGTAATGCTGCGTCTTGTTGAGCCACACGAGCGCGCAGGTCACAAGCGCGGCGGCGCCCAACCAAAACGGATTGGGGCTCTGACCGTAGAAGATGGCGATGGCGGCGATGGAGATCAGGTCGTCGGCGATAGCGAGCGTCGAGAAGAACACGCGCACGCCGTTGGGAACGCGGTTGCCCAAAAGCGACAGCACGCCCAGCGCAAAGGCAATATCGGTTGCCATGGGGATGGCCCAACCGTTGCGGGCGCCGGCATGGTTAAAGATCAGGTAGATGCAGGCGGGAACGACGACGCCGCCCACCGCCGCCAACATGGGAAGCATGGCCTGACGCGGATTCTTGAGCTCGCCGACCGTCATCTCGTACTTAAGCTCAATGCCCACCAACAAAAAGAAAATCGCCATGAGGAAGTCGTTGACGAAAAGCTCAACGGTGAGACCAGCCGTAAGGTTGCCCAGACCCACATACAGCGGGGTCTCCAAAAAGTGATGGATGGCCTCGTAGGCATCGGTATTGGCGCAGATGACGGCGGCGATGGCGGCGATCACCATGACGGCGGCAGAAATGGTGCCGTTCTCGGCAATGCGCTCCCAGATGTCGTGACGTTCAAAGCGCTTGCGCTCACGAACATTGAACAGCTGCTCAGTTGCTGCCATGGGCGGCTCCTTTCACGGGAAAGCTCCCGTCTTAAAAAAGCACGGCCCGCCCAGATGGCGGCGCCGCGCTCTAACGTATTACGCTTGCATCTAGCCTACCCTGCTCGACAAGCGCGCAAGCGCGGCCGAAAAGCGGAACCACAGGTTGAACATTATTTGCTCAACGGCACAGGCACGCCTGTCCAAGAGACGACGCGGCGACGTGCACAAAAAAACGACCGGAGCGCGGGGCGTCCGCGATCCGGTCGGGGCGTTTGGTCAACTAAACCTAGCAGGCGGCCATGATGGGGGCAGCGACCTGCTTCTTACGGGAGAGGACGCCCGGCATCCAGACGCCGTCGTGCTCGTCGGCAATGCCCAGGCCCTTCTGAGCAGCCTCGGTCTCGCCCTCGAGCAGGACCTGCGAGCCCTCCTCCATGATGTCGGTGATGCACAGGACAATGCCGTCGGCGCCCTTCTCGGCGGCGTAGGCGCGCATGGCCTCGCGGATCTCGTCGATCATGCCGAGTGCGCGGCTCTTGTCGACGGTCTCGTACTGGCCAATGAGCAGCTTCTTGCCAGCGGGCTCGAACATCTTGATGTCGTTGCCGACCATCTCGGCTGCAGTGAAGGAGCCGGACGGACGGGTGAGGAAGACCTCCATGCCAAACTTGACCGGGTCGACGCCCACCTGCTCGCCGAGCTTGGCGGCGACGGCGCGGTCGACATCGGTGGTGGTGGGGCTCTTGAGCATGAGCGTGTCGGTCATCATGGCCGAGAGCAGCAGCTTGGCCTGGACGTCGGAAAGCTCAACGCCGAGCACGCCGGCGAGCTTGGTGACGATGGTGCAGCTGGAGCCCCAGGGCAGGCAGATGTAATGCAGCGGGCCGGCGGTCTCGAAGTCGCCGATGCGGTGATGGTCGACAACGCCAAAGACCGTGGCGTCCTTAAGACCGGCGACGGACTGGGCAGACTCGTTGTGGTCGGTGAGAACGACGAGCTGACCGGCCTCGACGGACTCGATCACGCGGGGCTCGGCAATGCCGGCGTCGGCAAGCAGCTTGGCGGACTCGGCCGGAAGCTGACCAAGGGCGCAGGCCTCGTAGGTGTTGCCGGCATACTCAACCTGGTTGAGCAGCTGGGACAGGACGACGGCGCTCATGATGGCGTCGTTATCGGGGTTCTGGTGACCAAAGACAAGAACGTTTGCCATGGATATCCTCCACTTGATATGTGTACTTGGACGTAGCTATGGTAGCACGCCGATGCCGAGCCTTCGCAGACGGAAGGGCCACGGCATATTTTGGGGCGCAGGCACGGGGGCCAAGGCTGTCCCTTTTGCACCATGTTGGTGCAAAGTAACCTGTCCCCCTTGCACCAACTATTTGCCGGCGGCGCGCAGGGCTACGTAGGCGGCACCGATGATGCCGGCGTCGTTTTCGAGCGAAGCGACCTTAATGGGCGTCTCGCGCGAGGCGGAAAGCGCGTACTGCTTAAAGTGCTCGCGGACCTTGTCGAGGTAGACATCGGCCGAGGCGGAGGCGCCGCCGCCGATGAGGAACATCTCGGGATCAACCACGTTGGCGATAAGCGCCAGTGCGCGGCCGAGATAGTCGGCCATGGTATCGGCCGCGGCCAGCGCGAGCTTGTCGCCCTCGCGGCAGGCCTGGAACACGTCCTTGGAATCAGAAGGCCCAGTGAGCTCGATGGGCTCGACGCCGGCCTTTTTGCACTCGGCAAGGTAGTTGCTCACCACGCCGGTGGCGCTGGAATACTGCTCCAGGTGGCCATGTCCGCCGCAGCCGCAGGTGCGCTCCTCTTCGGGGTTCAGGCACATGTGGCCAATCTCGCCGCCGGCGCCCACAACGCCCGACACCACGTCGCCGTTGACGATAACGCCGCCACCCACGCCGGTACCAATGGTGACCATCACCACGTTCTGTACGCCCTTGGCAGAGCCGAGCCAGGCCTCGCCCATGGCAGCGGCGTTGGCATCGTTCTCGTATTTAACAACCGCGTCGGGGCAGTGCTCCTGAATGGCGACTCTTAGCTCGGGCAGGTTAATGGCAATGTTGGCCTTGACCTTGGCATCGCCCGATGCCGGGATGGGGCACGGAACGGCCAGGCCAATACCCGCCACAAAGGCGCGCGGAATCTGGGCCTTGGCGACCACCTGGTCGATAGCCTCGGTCACCGCGGCAAAGCCCGCGGCGTCAACGATAGGCGGCGTGGGCACGCTGGCCTTGGCCAGCGGTGTCCCGCCCAGCGCCCGGTCCAGGTGCCGCCGGAAGAAGGCGCAGGGCTGGGTCAGGACAAAGGCGATGGCCAGGCCCGCAAAGAGAGGGGTGAAATTGGAGAGGAGGGCAGCGGCAAACTGCCAGAGGTCGTCAAAGCGGACGATGACGAAGATAAGGCCCACCGTAAAGGTGATGAGCAGCAGCAGGCTTCGGAAGAGCTTCTTGTCCATCGGGCAACTCCCATTCCATCAGGTATTGCAATCACTATAGCATCTTCTGGCCGTCGAAGTCAATGTATCCCTGCTTAAGATTTCCGAAAAAAGCCCTTACAGAAGTCTGGTTCACTCCAGGTTCATCCGCCGCTTCCGGGCGGCAGAGTGCTCCAGCTTTTGGGCCAGGGCGGCGGGGTCCCCGCCCTCCAGTACCTCCCGGTAGGACCGCAGATTGTCCTCCAGGGTGCGGATGACCCGGGTGAGGGCGGGGGCGTTCATGGAGAAGAGCTCGGTCCACAGGGGTACGTCCAGG
>OKSB01002495.1_pt1 | contig 16272 bp, 14 predicted proteins | sample 1601171 | NCBI WGS metagenome assembly OKSB01 (sample SAMEA3541496, study PRJEB24748) | human gut metagenome | biome: human gut; feature: human-associated habitat; material: faeces | place: China | collected 2012 | reverse complement strand
CGGGCGGGCCGCCGATATCACGTCATACAGGCATGGCGCGGCAGCAAACTATCCCATGCGCCCAGGCAAGGCAACTGTCCGGCTTTTCCCTTGTGACGATGCGCGCAAATGACAACAAAAAAATTTTCTCCCTATTGACCCTTCATCTTTCAGGGTATATTCTCAATTGCAAATGGCGGTTGTCCCCTTTGTTCGGGACAGGACAGGGCAATGTCTCCGTAGCCGCCATTGACCGTGAGGATGGCACGCCATCCGAAAGTGATTGCTGACATCTTGCACAGACAGCCGCCGCAGACGCAACGGACATTAACATCCCGGAAGCGTACCGCTCTTTTCCGCGACGGATATCTGCCCTGTGCTCAGCAAGGGAAACTCTGTGGCAGGGTTTCCGTTTCAGCCTTTCACTCACCTTTGCCAGGAGGCTATTATGCGTATTGCCGTGGGTCTGGGCAAACAAAGCGGAGAGGAGCGTTTAGAACGCCAGGGCATCAGCCGCCGCGATTTCATGAAATTCTGCACGGCGGTGGCGGTGACCATGGGCATGGGCCCGGCCTTCGCCTCTGACGTGGCCGCGGCTTTGACAGGCCGCCGTCCTTCGGTCGTGTATCTGCACGCCGCCGAATGCACGGGCTGTTCCGAAGCCCTGCTGCGTACTTATAAACCTTTCATCGACAGCCTGATCATGGATACCATTTCCCTGGATTACCATGAAACCATCATGGCCGCCGCCGGCGAAGCCGCGGAAGAGGCCCTGCACCAGGCCGTCACCGCCCCCGAAGGCTTTATCTGCATCGTGGAAGGGGCCATCCCCACGGCCATGGAGGGCAAATACGGCTACATCAGCGGCAAGACCATGTACGACATCTGTAAGGGCATTCTGCCCAAGGCCAAGGCTGTGGTAAGCATGGGCACCTGTGCCTGCTACGGCGGCGTGCAGGCCGCCAAGCCCAACCCCACGGCGGCCAAGGGCGTCAACGACGCTTTCGGCGACCTGGGCGTCAAGGCCATCAATATTGCCGGCTGTCCGCCCAACCCGCTCAATCTGGTGGGTACCCTGGTGGCCTTCCTCAAGGGCCAGAAAATCGAACTGGACGAAAACGGCCGCCCGCTCATGTTTTACGGCCAGAGCGTGCATGATCTGTGCGAACGCCGCAAACATTTCGACGCCGGCGAATTCGCGCCCTCCTTCAATTCCGAAGAAGCCCGCAAGGGCTGGTGTCTGTATGAAGTGGGCTGCAAAGGCCCCCAGACGTACAACAACTGTCCCAAGGTTCTGTTCAATCAGACCAACTGGCCGGTGGGCGCCGGACATCCCTGCATTGGTTGCAGCGAGCCCGGCTTCTGGGACGAAATGACGCCATTCTACCAGAACTAGGGGGGAAGTTATGAGCGAAGTCATTAAAGCGCCCCAGAGCGATTACACCGGCCCTGTGGTAGTGGATCCGCTGACCCGTATTGAGGGGCATCTGCGCATTGAAGTGGAAGTGGAAAAGGGCAAGATCAAGGAAGCCCGCAGCTGCGGCACCTTGTTCCGTGGCCTGGAACTCATTCTCAAGGGCCGCGACCCGCGCGACGCCCAGCACTTTACCCAGCGTACCTGCGGCGTCTGCACCTACACGCACGCCCTGGCCTCCACCCGTGCGCTGGAAGACGCCATCAACAAGCCTATTCCGGCCAACGCCACCTATCTCCGCAACCTGGTGCTGGGCATGCAGTTTCTGCATGACCATCTGGTGCATTTCTATGCTCTGCACGCTCTGGACTTTGTGGATGTGACCGGCGCCCTGCAGGGCGATCCGGCCAAGGCGGCCAAGATCGCCACTTCCATTTCCGCGCGCAAGGTTACGGCCGACGATTACAAAGCCGTCCAGAGCAAACTTAAAACCTTTGTGGACAGCGGCCAGCTCGGCCCCTTTACCAACGCCTACTTCCTGGGCGGCCACCCGGCCTACACCTTGAGCCCGGAACTCAACCTGATCGCCACGGCCGACTATCTGCAGGCCCTGCGAGTCCAGGTGGAGGCGGCGCGGGCCATGGCCGTCTTCGGGGCCAAGAATCCGCACACCCAGTTCACCGTGGGCGGCGGCGTGACCTGCTATGACGCCCTGACCCCCGAACGGATCAAGGAATTCAAGGAGCAGTACAAGAAAACCCGCGCCTTCATTGAGAATTACTACATTCCTGATCTGCTCGCCGTAGCCGCCAATTACAAGGAATGCGCCACCTACGGCGGTACGCACAACTTCATGGCCTTCGGCGAATTCCCCGCCCCCGGCGGCGAACGCGACCTGCAGAAGCGCTGGCTCAAGCCGGGCGTCATTCTGGACCGCAAGATCGGCAATCCCCAGGGCTTTGATCCTTCCAAGATCGAGGAACACGTCCGCCACAGCTGGTACGAAGGCGACAAGGCTCTGCCGCCTTATCAGGGCGAAACCAAGCCCGCCTTCACCAGCATGGGCGACACGGATCGTTACTCTTGGCTCAAGGCCCCGCGTTACGACGGCATTTCCATGGAAACCGGCCCCCTGGCCCAGGTGCTGGTGGCCTACACCCAGAACCACAAGACCGTGAAGCCGCTGGTGGACAATGTGCTCAAGACCCTGAACGTGGGACCGGAAGCGCTCTTCTCCACCTTGGGCCGCACGGCCGCGCGTGGTATCGAAACCCTGGCCATTGCCCAGCAGATCGAAACCTGGCTGAATGAATACGAAGATAACATCACCAAAGACAAGCAGATCGTGGAGAACTACGACGCGCCCAAGGACGCCAAGGGCGTGGGCTTTGTCAACGCGCCGCGCGGCGGCCTCTCCCACTGGCTGCGGACTGATGCCGACGCCAAGATCGCCAACTTCCAGCTTGTGGTGCCCACGACCTGGAACCTGGGACCGCGGGACGGCAAGAACGTGCCCGGCGCGGCCGAGGAAGCCCTGGCGGGTACGCCGGTGGCCGATCCCAAGCGTCCGGTGGAAATCCTGCGCGTCATCCACTCCTTCGACCCCTGCATCGCCTGTGCCGTGCATGTGATCGATGGAGAAACCAACGAAGTGCACAAGTTCAAGGTTCTGTAGAGCAGGCTTTGCACAGTCTATACAAGGGCGGGGTAATTCCCCGCCCTTTTTCTGATCCTCTCCTTCTCCAAAACCGTCAGGGGGACGCGTGAACGACAAAAGGATACTGATTCTGGGCGTGGGCAACATTCTGCTGACGGATGAAGGCTTCGGCGTGCGGGCCGTGGAATACCTGGAAGCCCACTACCGCTGGCCCGCGCATGTCCGCCTGATGGACGGGGGTACCCAGGGTCTGATGCTGATGCCGGAACTGCAGGAGTGCGATTTTCTAGTGGTGCTGGACGTGGTGCTGGGACCGGAAGCGCCGGGCACGGTCTACCTGCTGGAGGGCGAGGATTTGCGTAAGAGCCTGAGTTTCCGCGACTCCATGCATCAGACGGACCTGCTGGACACGCTGATCACTTGTGATCTGGCCGGAAACAGGCCGGAGGCGGTTGTCATCGGCCTGCAGCCCTTTGATTATAAGACCATGCATGTGGGACTGAGCCCGCAGGCGGAAGCCCTGTTACCGGAGTTCTGCCGCAAGGCCGTGGCGGAAATGGCCCGGCGCGGCATCCTAGCCGAGCCCAAGGCGGAGTAATACTGAAAGACTCTGCAACGCGCTGATCAGAAAAACGTGACTATCGCCCGAATCGCGCGGAGTGTGGAAAACAGAGGAGAAGATGCAAGGCGAGGCATCGCGCCGGAGCGGACCCACGACATATCAGAGGCAGGGTTGTGAAATGCTCCGCAATCACCTCTACTGAACAAAAAAGCCGCTGAGCGCGGCTTACAGCTGTTTTTTCTTTTCTTCGCCCAATTCCGGCGGCAACGACTCTTCGCTGTACAGTTTTATGCTCGCTTCCCGCAAAAGCCGGGCCCATACCCCCTCGCCGGTACACAGCCTACGGCTGAACGTACCGTCATAGATCAGACCGAAGCCGCAGGACGGCGAACGGCTCTTGAGAATGGCCGCTACGCAGCCCTGCTCCAGCGCCTTGCGCAGGGCCAGTCGCGCGCCGCGTAAAAAATCTTCGCTCAGATCCTGTCCGTCGCGGGAAAGCACCCGTCCTCCCACCTGTTCACAGGGTGGCCGGGGAATCGGCAGTGCGGCCAAACCTTCCGGGCATGCCGGAACGGCCCGCCCCTCTTCCACCAGACGAATCACCGCCGGGCAGGGATTGCTGCCGCCGTCATAACGGCAAGCCTGCCCGGCCAGACAGGCACTGACCACGTAGCGCATTCGCTGAGTCCCCATCGTCAACGTCCGGCCGCCAGCATATGCCGTTCCTGCATGCCGGCGCGCACGGCGCGTCCCACGGCGTCCGCAGCCTCCTGCGTGACGGGCACATCGGAGTAGTACAACGCACCACTGTCCAGACCGTATTGTTCCTGCACGGCATCGTAGTGTTGCCAGGCGGGCGACAGCGCTACCAGTCGCGGGGTGAGCACTGCGAAAAAAAGCCAGAGGGCCAGTGCCCAGCTTCCCATTTTCAACAGATTGCGTACGGCAGGCGGCATACATTCTCCCATTACGGGCCGCCACGGAAAGCCCGCGGCGGCCCGCCGTCAAACACACACTAGATCTTGGCGGTGATTTCCGGGAAGACCTTGTAGAACATAATCCAAGCCATGAGCAGCGTCAGACACAGGTTCAAGGACTGACCGCACACATAGAGGATGATGGGCTTGCCGCCCTTGAAGTACTTGCCCAGTTCGCGGAAGTTGGTAGTCAGGCCGATGGCCACGAAGGCCAAACCGAAGAACCAGCCGCGCAGGGGCACGGAAACCTTGTTGGTGCCGTTGTCCACCAGCATCTTGCCGAAGTCCGCACCGAGACCGCTGCTGATCAGCGAGAAGATGATGGAAACCGCCAGGAAGCCGATGACGAACTTGGGGAAACGATGCCAGATTTCTATGGCGCCCACGCGCTGGCCGCAGGCCTGCGCGTCCACCTTGGTGCACCAGTACAGGGCCACGCAGAAGGCGGTCACGCCGATAAGCACATTCTGGATCATCTTAACCGTGGCGGCCACCTGCAGGGCCTTGGGGCCGATGAACGCGCCCGCCGCGGCCACGGCGCCCGTGGCGTCCACGGTGCCGCCGATCCAGGCGCCGCCCAGCACTTCAGGCATGCCCACCCACTTGATGAAGGCGGGCATCACCACCATCATGATGGCCGTAAAGGTCAGGGACAGACCGATGGAGAGGGTCAGTTCCTCTTTTTTGGCCCGAGCCGCAGCCGCCGTGGCGATGGCCGCCGAGGTGCCGCACACGGACATGTCGGCCGAAATGACGATGTTCAGGGTTTGGGATGGCATTTTCAGCACCTTCTGGCCGAAAATGTAGGTACTGACCAAGACGATGGGCGTCACCACCCAGGCCACGAAAATGCCGGGGATGCCGATAGCCATAATCTTGTGGAAAAGTACTTCCGCGCCCAGCAGCACGAGACCGGCCTTGATGAAGTATTCCACCTGCGCGCCCTCTTTAAGCCATTTGGGCGTGCCGAAGGTATTGGCAATGATCATGCCGATGGCGATGGACCAGATTTCGGCATTGATACCGTAAAGACGCATGGTCTTCTGGTTGCCCAGGATATTGGCAAGCACGCACAGCAGATACACGCCCAGGAAGGCCACAAAAAACTTGCCCACGTTGAAGCCCATGAATTTGGCGCCGATGGAAGTCAGCACGGCCAGCGCGAGCCCCAGCACAATCAGGGTGGGAATGCGGTTGAAAGGCTTGACCAGCTTTTTAGAGATGTCGGCGGTCGCTTTCTTGGCGGCCTGCCATTCACCGATGGACTTTTCAGCGGCGGCGTTCAGCGTGGCGTCGCCGAACGTGGCGGCCGCAGCGGCGGCCTGCGCCTCTTTGGCCTGGGCCAGAGCGGCGGCTTCGGCCTGTTTGGCCGCATCCACTTTCGGCATGACGGCTTCATTGGCCTTGTCGGCCTGGGCCTGCGACATCATCAGGGCGTCCAGGGGATTGGACTGCCAGCGGGCCGGTGTTTTCAGCTGATTGATAAGCAGCTTGACCGAAGCCAGATTCTGTCCCTGAAGCCCTTTTTGGGCCGCGGAAGCCTGATACCATTCTATGGTTTTGAAAGGTTTGGCGGATTCGGCTTTCATAACCGCCGCGTACTGCTCATACTTGCTCTCCAGCTCCTGACGGCCGCCGAAGACCAGGCAACTTGCCACGATCAGAATAAAGAAGCCGATCCAGATGGCCCAGTAATCTTCCTTTTTCCACAGGTCGGACCATTGCGACTTAGCCCTGTCGACAACGATCGCCGAGCTTTCTTGAGACATTCACTCCTCCTTATCAAGACCATTGTTTTCAGACATTCCCCACATATCGGGAACGTCTCACCACCATAAGTAAATTGAACACTGGGATTGCATGGGCTACTTTACAATACAAACTAATATAAAAATTTTCAAGTCACAAATCTTTGGAACCCCTACCCCACGGAATGACACTGTCCATTTCATCGTCGGAAAAACTTTCTGCGCTTTGACCAAAAATTTATTGACAATCCCCCCAACCTCATCTATTTTTCCACCTCGTGTTGGGCTGTCGTTCAATTGGCAGGACGGCGGATTCTGGCTCCGCTAATCAAGGTTCGAGTCCTTGCAGCCCAGCCAACACATGCGTCCCCATCGTCTAGCCGGCCCAGGACAACGGCCTTTCACGCCGTCGACAGGGGTTCAAATCCCCTTGGGGACGCCAAATTTGGGTATTACAAAGAGCGGCAAGGTACTAAAAGACCTTGCCGCTCTTGCTTTTTAAGCCTTAGTTGTAATCCCCACGTCCAGCCAAATCCAAGGTCATCCAAAAACTTTCCGGGTATTTTTCTGGGTATCGAACTGTGTTATGCAACCCCGATACCCGGTTTTTGACATAATATACTTAAATTAAAGAATATTATTGTCCATTCGGGTATCCCGTCATCCACATTTGACCAAGGAGAACCCACTATGCCGCTCACCGATACCCGGATTAGAAGCCTGAAATACCCGGGCAAGCCCACGAAGTATGCTGATGGCAACGGTTTGTACCTCTATTTTTCTGCATCCGGCAAAAAACTCTGGCGTATGGCGTACTATTTCGAGCGGAAGGAAAAAGTGCTCAGCTTCGGGGAATATCCCTGCGTCCGCGCCGAATCTTTGCGGAGAGCAGAAGTATAGCACTATGCTTTACTTCGTAAAACGTGGGCGACCGTGCCGCTCGACCGCCAAAGGCAAACAGACAAAATCCGGGGCATGGCCCCGCCACAAATACAGGAGCAACCAGCATGAATATCACCACAGCACAGGTCAAGGAAATCAGATTGGAGCTTGCTAAACTCAAACCCGTCAAAGTTAATCTGGACGGCAACCGCAGTCTGACCGTCAAAGAGGCCATTTTCGCCCTGGCCCCGACACTGGAACGGATGAAGAAGCGCGATTTCGATACACAGGAGATTGCCGAGAAGCTTCACGAAAAAGGTATTGAGGTGAAGCCGCCGACCTTGGCGAAATATATGAACGAGTTCAGACGGGGGAAGGGACAGAAGAAGGACAGTGGCGGTATTGTCGACAAGACCATGCTGGAACCGGCACACGACCAGCCATCTCCGGAACCTATCACGGCAAGGCTACCTTTCAACAGCATTTAAACGGAAGCGGCCCGGAATATCCGGGCCGCTCTACTTAGGCTTCAACCCCAATAGTTTTCTTGCATACTAGTTTCCAATCAACCACTACCGAGCTTGCCTTGCTAAGCTTATCCAACGGTTGTTTGAGTCTTTCAGCTAATAAGAAATAGGTAAAATCTTGGTAATCTCTACTTTCCGCATAGCCTCGCATCAACTCAATCATCAGGTAAAACTCATTATAAATTTCGCCTAATGCGTGGGCAAGCCTATCCGTTTCGTACTCATCCAAAAGTTCTTGTTCTTCTCTGACGATATTTACCGGGATGTAATATTCCCGGTACTGGTCGCCGTCTGCGGGATTACCGGGGCCGGATGGGGAAGGATGAGGGATGGAATCAGACATAAAAAACTCCATGATTCAGTAGTAGGGCATTTAAAAATGAGAAATGCCGGGACTCAACTACGTTCATGGAACGCTGCTCTTATTCCCCTTGCGGGTGTTTTATTAGGAGCTATCGACCCGGCAATTGTATGCTGTGTTTGGAGGATTTCCCCCAAACAAAGAACCCAGCATAAAGCCGGGCAGGCGCACCAGAATTTAACCAGCGGTGCGGACGCTGCCATGAAGTAGTACAAGCATCATAAAAGGTTGACTAAAAGGAGTCAAGCTGGTCAGTCGACAGACCCATTTGATCTTGGTAGAAAACAGAGACGATATTTTGATGTTTGAGGATTCACCTATGTTCGCTAACGAAATGGACGAAATTCAATCTGCAATGCTTGATGCAACAAGTAAATTCCGTAATAGTATTGCAAAGGACTTTGCAGAAAATTTCAAATCATATAATCGTATTGATTCAACACTAAATGATTTATTCGCTTACTTTTCAGATAGAAGCCAAGCAATATCTCATCTTGCTAGTTATGGTTATGCTTGGGATGCTGAAATAATCTTACGATGTGCCTATGAAGTAGCTGGAAAAATTTGGCTCATATGCCTGTACCCAAAAGATGGACGAGGAAAACTCATTGAGGAGTTTTGGGGTATAAGCGCAGAAATACATAACAGAAAAAAAGCAAGAAAAGCCAATCTTGCAAAGCAACTACATATACTACGAAATGCACATTATGATTCAAAGGTGTTTGATTTTTTGGAAGATAAAGAAATATTTCCGCACGATGAGATAAATAAAAAGGAACGGAAAGGAATTGAACAAAAATGGTCTTTTACTGAAATTATTAATTATTTGGAGGCAAATCACCCAAAAGATTTCCCCATGAAGTACATAACATGCTTGCTATTTAACTATGATGCAGCAAGCCATTTAATACACGCAGATGACCATGCGTTAGATTTGATGCTTGATAGGGAATTGCGTGATCCCGAAGAACTTACCCTGCTAACGCTTTCCCATACAATACGGATTTGGAGCGATTTGGTCTCTCTTTGGTATATGTCAGCCGAAACACTCAGATACCATTTTGGCATCAGGGAAAAAAATAGAGACCTATACATGTATATTGAGAAATTTTCAAAGGTTAGTGACCCAATTCGGGCAAGGTTCAACCAAACGCAGGAAAAATTTTACAACACTTGGCAGGAAAAAAAGAATTCTATCTAGGAATCAGTGAACTATTTTTTGATTAAATTTAAGTACTACAAAATAGGAAGCTATGGGTAGTAATATAACTAGCTGGGGTTTCGGAATGGCCCCATTTAAGAAAAAAACAAAAGAGTCATATTTGTATGCTCTTAATGATGTGGTAAACTATATTGCATACAAAAACTATAGCAATCAAATATGTGATTCAATAAGCATCGTAAAGGGCTTATTTAATAGGGTAATAAAGCAAGACCAATGGGATTGGTTTACAGTCTATGAATATTTTAATTATCCGGACCTTGATAATTGCCGAAAGATAGTTTCTCATCTGATCAATTTGCGGCACTCAATTCTAAATAGTGATATACAATCCATTCAAAAATCAAATTATGCTTTGAATTTTTTGAGCATCGCTACGTATTACGTTAATTTTTCTACATTCGCTCATAACATTATGCGAGATGAGGAATATGTCTACATTCTATCACGAAAGGAAGAGATGGAAATACTAAAGATAGGCATGACCACACAAACGGTTTCTTCAAGAGTAAAGGAAATAAATTCTTCAACAGGAATTCTTTATCCTATATCCGCAAGAGCAGTTTTCAAGGTAACCTGCTGTAAGAGCGCGGAGCGCGTGTCACATGAGAGCCTTAAAGATTATCGGATACGAAAAGACAGAGAGTTCTTTTCCTTAGATTTTCAAGAAGCATATAAAATATTACGAAAATGTTTGCATGACCAGAATCTTTTAATTGAGTAAATAAATCAGCCCCCAAGTCGATACCACACCCCCCGGCCTTTACCCTGCATGGCTAGTTGCCTGTTTTCCACCAGCTTGCGGAAATGCTCTTTCAGGGTATTGCGGCTGGCTCCGGTAAGGATGACCATATCTTTGACCGTCACCCGTCCGTGATCGCGGGCATACTCCAAAATTTGCAGGGACAATTCCGGTAAAGCAGCCAGAACGATATGCTCCTGCTCCACTTTCTTTTCGAGCCGCTTCATTTGCTGATGCAAGGCCCGCAGAAAGAACAAAAGCCAAGGCTGCCAGTTAGGGGCATCCGTGCGGATAGTGGTCTGCGTTTGTCGTAGGGCTAGATAGTAGCCCTCTTTGCTATTCTCAATCACGCTTTCAAGCGAGCTATACGGGGTGTAGGCATAACCGCTTCGCAGCAATAAAAGCGTTGTCAGGATACGCGACAAACGCCCGTTTCCGTCCTGAAAAGGGTGGATAGCAAGAAAGGTCACGGTAAAAATACCGATGACCAACAAGGGATGGAGCCTTTTGGTTTCAAGAGCCGCGTTCGTCCAGTCAATCAGTTCGGCCATGAGCTGGGGAGTGTCAAATGGGGCAGCGGTCTCGAAAACAACGCCTAGCTGGTTCCCCTCAGCGTCAAAGGCCACAACATTATTAGGCGAGGTTTTGTAGGTTCCCCGGTGGCGCTCGTCTTTGTCGCTGTGCCTTAGCAAGTCCCGATGAAGTTGACGAACATGGTTTTCCGTCAATGGAATGTATTCCCACGACTGGAAAATTTGCTCCATGGTTTCCGCGTACTCGGCAACCTCTTGCTCGTCACGCGAGGCAAAAGAATGGACGGAGAGATTGGATAGCAGTTTTTCCACCTCACTATCGGAGAGCTTGCTTCCCTCAATACGGGTGGAAGAACCGATACTTTCAATGGTGGCTACGCGGCGCAATGCGGAAAGACGTTCAGGCGCAAGCGTTCCCAAGGCTTTCCATGCACCTTTGAACTCGTCTATTTCAGCGATAAGGCCAAGAAATTCCGGGGTAATGTTTATGGTTTCGGAGTTAATCATACCTATTTATACATCCAAAAACATCCAATTTGTCAAGTCACAAAGTCATCCATTACCATCCGATTAAGTAGCATTTGGCCCGAACACGCCTCAAAACGTCCGGCTACTCTACGCCTAACCTACTATATTTACGGGTACTTTTCCGGGTATTGACTGAGCCAATATTTCTGATAGTATTCATTCTCAGATACTTAAAGAGTACCGGAAATCCCCTTGGGGACGCCAAAGAAAATCAAGCACTTACATAAAAATGTGAGTGCTTTTTTCGTTGTGGGCAAACTTGCCCCACACTCTGCCCCACATTTTTTGAAATTTTTTGCAAAAAGAATAAGGGGGCGGCGCGGTTGGCACTGATTCGCGCGCAAAATGGCACAAAAAAAACAGAAAAAGGCGAGGTTGATCCTCGCCTTTTTACTTTTAGGCTTCGTTCGGTTTGGGATACGCCAGTACCCGTATGCGACAAGAGCGTGAAACTGAACGTGCACAAGTAGCTGCTAGAAATCGAGCCTTACAAGAAGCGGCGATCCAAAAACGTGAATCAATCGAGAGCGTGAATAAAAGATTATGTTCTTTATTCTCAATGGATGACAAGCCACAGGAGAGGGGGAAATTACTAGAAGCTACGCTCAATGACCTGTTCAAATCCTATGGAATTCTTATTATAGAGGATTTTCGCCGTAAAGTTCCCGATAGCGCCCTAGTGCTTAAACAGATAGACGGCGTTATTGTGCTGAATCAAACAATCCACTTAGTAGAAATGAAATGGCTCAAAGACCCAGTAGGTGTTGTAGAGATAGGGCCACATCTTGTTCGGCTGTATGGAAGAGCTAAAATGCTAGTGGTATTTTTATTTCTAATAGTGATTACGCGGAAACGGCAATCCAGCAATGTCGTGAAGCTCTTAATCAGAGGACAATATTTTTGTGTTCTTTACAGGAAATAGTATTACTTCACCAGCGGCAGGCTGACCTTGAATCTATGCTTAAAAGGAAGTCGCAAATCGCCATTCTAGATAAAAACCCTTATATTGAAATTTTTGATGAGTGCTAATTCTGAATTTTGTCTCTCTTGACTTTTTACAATTTTCCATGTTTTCCTAAGACTAGGTGCTAGAAACACCTTATCCGTCAGCGGTTCCCACCCCGTCAGTTTGTGGGTTTTATTGCGTCTGCATCTAGACGCGGTTCCTGCATTCTCACTCCGGGAGTGGGCGAAATATAATACCTGGAAACAGGGAAATAGCCCGCTGTCTGACGGCAGTTTCTAGCTCCCGGAGCTTTTCATTTTGAGAGCTTCAATAGAAACAACCGTCAGGAGTTCCCATGTACAAGCCTCTCGCCCATCCATCTGCCCCAAGCCCCCAATCACCAGACCTCAGCGCCATAGCCGCCATGCTCAGCGAAGCGGCGCAAGCCCTGCTCAATATCGGCAAAGCGCCGGAAACAGACACAGTGGAAACGTATGACGAGGATCAAGTGCCGTCCGGCCCCATTGAGGACGGCTACAAGCGCGGTGAGTTCCATGAGGAAATCCGCTGCTTCCGCCTGCCGTCATTCACAGTGCGCCAGGAATATGAATTGCTCCAACAGCACGAGCAGGGCAGATTCTCGCATCTGGTGGACCGGATTCATGACGACCTGTCCGCGACGGTCATGCTCATGCGCCATATTGACGAAAGTGTGGAGATATCCGGCTTTGAGCTGCGTCTGATAGGCGAAAACCTCGCCCGCCCGCTGGACCTGCTCGATACGGTCTGCTCCCAACTGGCGGATTTTAACCTGGTACAGAAAACAAGCGTACCGGCATAAGCGTCAGCCAAAGATAGAGACAAGCCCCTGGCAATCACAATTGCCAGGGGCTTTTGTCATCCGTTCAATCTCCGCCGCCTGCGGCGCTGCCCTTCCCGGCATGCTCTGCCAGCGTTCAATCAGCGGCAAGCACTTTCAAGTTCGCATACGTAGAAGTCAGGCGGCTCCGGCTGTATCCGCCAAGGATATCAGCATCTGATTTCAACCGGAGCCGCCCGGTTTTTCCGCCTTTACTGGCCGTTCTGGACCAGATGCTGCAAAGCGGCAAGCTGGTCGGCATGAGAGGCGCTGGCCGAGGCATCGGCAACCGCTGTCTCGGCAGGCGCGGCGGGTGCCGACTGCGCTGTGCCGGGACTTTCCTGCTGCGTCTGGCTGTGCATATCCGGAGCGGCTGCCGCGGCTGCGGTATGTGCCGCGGCGTTCTCGTGGCCCACGACGGCTGCGGGCGTCTCCGCTCCGGTCTGCCCGCTTTCATGTACGGCGGAGCTGTTGACGTTCAGTGATTGAGACGTCGTCGACGCGCCGGACGAGAACAGGCTGTCTTCGGCATCCTCGCTGAGGATGGGCTCCTTGTACGCGGAGGACTGATCATGGAAGAAGCCCTCCGTCTCGCCGCCGTCCTGCGCGGCGGCCTGTGCCGCAGAGGTCGCAACGGCTTCATGACCCGGCGCGCTGTGCCCTTCCTGCGTGCCTGAACTTGTTGCCGCGTTATCTCCCGCAACGGTCGCCATGTCCGTGCTGGAAAGGGAGTTATGCGTGCTTCCGCCGTCCAGCAGATTATCCGCCACATCATGGTCCAGCACTTCCGTATCCAGCGCGACAGCGGCGGAAAGCGCGGTTGCCGGGGCGCTGTCCCCGTGCGCGCTGTCCACGCCCAGGGAAGCCATGGCCATGACCGCCGGAGCGGCATCCGAGCCGTGGATCGTGAGCGTCAGGGTGTTGGTGGCCGTGCCGCCGTGCCCGTCGTCCACAGTGTAGGTAAAGACATCCTGAAGCGAGAGGCCCAGACCAAGATTCTTCACCTCGGTCTGATTGTCGTGCAGGGTGTAAACATAGGAGCCGTCAGCCTGGAGCGTGAGGTCGCCGTACAGGCCGTGGGTTTCGTGCTGGGGCACATAGGTCGGCAGATCATGGATGTCCGGGTCATGCGGGGTGGGCAATATCCCCTCAAGCCCGTGGCCCGAGGAGCCGCTCAGAACCGCCGTCACCGAAAGGTCGGCGTTTGCCGCGGCAACCGTGGGCGTGTCGTTCTGCCCGTTGATGGTGATCTTGATCACCGTGCTTGCCGAGCCGCCGTGCCCGTCCACGACAGTGACCGGGAAGGACTCGGTGAGGGTTTCGCCCACGCCGAGCCCCAGCACGGCCGAGGAATGCTGGTCAAGCACATAGGAATAGGAACCGTTGGCGTTGACGATCAGGGTGCCGTAGCTGCCGGTTGTGCTGCCGGGCTCGCAGTGCGGCGTATCGTGGCTGTCAGGGTCCGTGATGTTCAACAGGCCCGAGACGATGCTGCTGCCGTGCTCCGCAATGGAAAGCACCACCGGCAGCACCTGCGGCGCGTCGTTGGTTCCGTTGATGGCAATGGAGATGGTGCTTGTGGCGGTCTTGCCCAGAGAATCCGTGGCCGTAAAGGTGAAGGATTCCGTGAGCTTCTCACCCACGCCCAGTGCCACGACCGCGGACAGGCCGGTATTCAACTGATAGTTATACGTGCCGTTGGCCTGAAGCGTCAGGCTGCCGTACAGCCCCACACCCAGGCCCAGGCCCGCGTTGTCCACCAGGGAGTAGACCACGTTGCCCACGGCATTGAGGGGAGCCGTCACCGCCCCGACCACATTGGACACCGTATCCACCAGCCCGTCGGTAACGGCATTCAGGGAAAGCAGGCTGCCGAGGCCGCCCTTGATGGTTATGGTCAGGGTATTGGACGCCGTGCCGCCGTGCCCGTCCGTCACTGTATAGGTGAAGGTGTCGGTCAGCTTCTGGTTGAGAAGCAGGCCGACCACGGCCAGCAGGCCGGTGTTCAGAGTGTACACATACGTGCCGTCGGCGTTGAGGGTCAATCTGCCGTAGCTGCCGAGCTCATTGCCTTTGGGAGTAAAAGTCAGGGTGTCGCTGACGATATGATCCAGGTCGTTGTCCGGGTCCGTGGGCGTGACGAGCCGCCCGCTGAGGGTGGCGTCGGTCTTGACCATGATGCCCGTGGAAGCGCCCACTGAAGGCGCGTCGTTGGTGCCGTTGATGGTCAGGGTCAGGATGTTGGCTGTGGTGCCCCCATGGCCGTCGGAAACCACAAAAGTGAAGGAATCGGTGAGCTTTTCGCCCACGCCCAGGCCCTGCACCGCGGGCAGCCCGTTATTCAGTTTGTAGGTGTAATTGCCCGAGGCGTCCAGGGTGAGCGTGCCGTACAGGCCCGCCGCATTGGTCTGCGTGGTGAATGTCAGGGTGTCATGGATATCCGCGTCCACCGGCGTGGGCAGCTTGCCGGTGACAGTGGCCGTATCCTCAAAGATGGCTGTCGTGGCAGCGCCCACCGTGGGGATGTCGTTGGTGCCGTTGATGGTCAGGGTCAGGGTGTTGGAAGCCGTGCCCCCGTGATTGTCCAGCGCCGTGAAGGTGAAGGTGTCGGTAAGTTTTTCGCCCACGCCCAGGCCCTGCACCACGGGCAGCGCGTTGTTCAGGGTATAGGTGTAATTGCCGCCGGCATCTATGCTCAGCGTGCCGTAGAGCCCCACTGCGGCGATTTGCGGCACGAAACTCACCACATCATGCAGATCCGGGTCCACCGGCGCTGGCAATTTGCCGCTGACGCCGACCGCATCCTCAAAGATGGAGGCTGCGGCCGCAGTCAGCACGGGCGCGTCGTTGGCGCCGTTGATGGTCACGGTCAGGGTGTTGGAAGCCGTGCCGCCGTGCCCGTCCGAGACTCTGAATGTGAAGGTATCGGTAAGCTTTTCGCCCACGCCCAGGCCCTGCACCGCGGGCAGCGCGTTGTTCAGGGCGTAGGTGTAATTGCCCGAGGCATCCACGGTAAAGGTGCCGTAGAGCCCCAACGCGGCGGTTTGCGGGATGAAACTTACCACATCATGCAGGTCCGGGTCCACAGGCGTGGGCAGCTTGCCGATGACAGTGGCCGCATCCTCGATAATGGAGGCCGCGGCCGCGCCCACCGTGGGGATGTCGTTGGTGCCGTTGATGGTCAGGGTCAGGGTATTGGTGGCCGTGCCGCCGTGATTGTCGGACACCGTGAAAGTGAAGGTGTCGGTGAGCTTTTCACCCACGCCCAGGCCCTGCACCGCGGGCAGCGCGTTGTTCAGGGTATAGGTGTAATTGCCGCCGGCATCTATGCTCAG
>OKSB01002493.1_pt1 | contig 16284 bp, 10 predicted proteins | sample 1601171 | NCBI WGS metagenome assembly OKSB01 (sample SAMEA3541496, study PRJEB24748) | human gut metagenome | biome: human gut; feature: human-associated habitat; material: faeces | place: China | collected 2012 | reverse complement strand
TGACATTATTGCGGCCGATCGTTGCAAGGATAATGGGGGCAATGATGACGGACGCCGCCCAAACGGGCGATTCCAAAGCTTATCCCCTGCCCACGCCCCATGTAGAGGGCCCGTACAACGTCAGCTTCTCCGGTCTGAAAACAGCTGTGCTCAATCTTGTGAACAAAGCGCAGATGAAAGGAGAACGTGTGAACGTGGCCGATATGGCCGCCAGCTTCCAGTTCCGCATCACGGACATTCTGGCCGAAAAGCTGCTGCTGGCCGCGCAGGATACCGGCGCAAAGCAGATCTGCATCGCAGGCGGCGTGGCCGCCAACGGCCTGCTGCGGGAGACGCTTGCCGCGGGCGCGAAGAAGCTGGGCGCGCGGCTGTATCTGCCGGAGCTCCGGCTCTGCGGCGACAATGCCGCCATGGTGGCCGCACAGGGCTTTTACGAATACCGGGCGGGCAATACCGCCGGCCTAAATCTTAACGGCCTTGCCACGCTGGGCATCGATTACCTCTGAACTGCCGCCCCCATCGCATCAAATGAAAGCCGCCGCTTTCACGCAAGCCGTTCGGCCCACGGAAAACGGTGGTTTTTCTTTCCGACCTGGGTTCAGACGTTACAGCCCGTCCCGCAGCCTTGATCCTGCAAGCGCCGGGCATGAAGTGCCCGTACGCGCATAAAGCGGCAGCTCCGCCTCGGTATTTTATTGCTTCTCAATAAAAACCCCCGTGCAATCCACTCCGCTTTTCGATATAATATACCGTGTCGGCCAAACACTGCTCCGCCGATACGGGAAAGGAGTTGTTTTTTTGCATACCAAAGCGCCTCACGAGCAGTTTTACCGCTACGTCATCCCCGCCATGGCATCCCAGCTTCTGACGGGATTTTTTATCATCGTCGACGGTTTTTTCATCGGCCAAAGCATCGGGGACGTAGGCCTTGCCTCCATCAACATCCTGTGGCCCATCGCGGCTGTCATCCTTGCCACGGGGCTGGGCATCGGCTCCGGCGGCAGCGTGGTGATGACCCACGCCATGGGCGCGGGCGACACGGAAAAGGCCCTGGCCGCGCGGGGCAACACGCTTTTGTGCCTGGGTGCGGCCACCGTGCTGCTGACGGCGGCGCTGGGCCTTTCATACCCGTGGCTGCTCCGCCTGCTTGGCGCAACAGGCGAGCTGTACCAGCCCGCGGCGGATTACACCGTTGTCGTCGTGCTGGCGGGCGGCCTGCAGATATTCAACAGCGGATTGAACCCTCTGCTGCGCGGAAGCGGGCGTACCGTCGCCGCAATGGCCATCATGATTTTCAGCCTGCTGTGCAACATCCTGCTGGACTGGCTGTTCATCGCCGTATTCGCCTGGGGCATGCGCGGCGCGGCGCTGGCCACCGTAACGGCGCAGGGCCTTTCGGCGCTGGCCGCACTGCTGTGCCTGCTTATGAACAAAAACGCTCCCGTCCACGCGCGCCAGTTTTGCCCCGATCCGCGCCTGTGCAAAAAACTGCTTACGGTGGGCGTTTCTCCGTTTGGGCTTTCCATGTCCGCCAGTGTGCTCATCATGCTCAACAACTGGCAGTGCATCCGTTACGGCGGCGCGGGCGCTGTTGCTACCTACGCCATCCTCAGTTATGTACTGGGGGCGCTGCAGCCGCTTTTGTCCGGTATCGGCGAGGGCATCCAGCCGCTGGTGAGCTTCTGCCACGGTGCGGGCGACCTTGCGGCCCAGCATCATTTACAGCGCCGCGCGCTGCGTTTACTGCTGGCGGTGGCCACGGTGCTGTGCGCAGGCACATTCCTTGCTCGGGAACAGCTGCCGCTGCTGTTTGGCGCTTCGTCCGAGACCGCCCGGGAAAGCGTTCCCGCCCTGTTGTTTGCCGTCGCCTCGCTGCCTCTTTGGGGCGTGGTGCGCCTGTACGCCTCCTGCTTTTACGCCACCGGGCAGACGCGCCGCAGCCTGTTCTTTATTTTTGGCGATCCGCTTGGCGCAAGCCCCCTGTTTCTGTTCCTTCTGCCGCCGATGCTGGGCGTGAACGGCATCTGGGCCGCGGCTCCCGCAACACAGGCGCTGCTGTTCCTCTGCCTGCTGGGCATGTTCCGCCAGGATGGCCGCCGCGGCGTGCAGCGCACCTGAAAACGCCGTTTTTCCACGGGCCTCCGGCCTGTGCAACCACCGGTTGACACATTGCCCGGCGCCGGTTGGTGGCGCGCAACCGCCCGGCGGGGTATGCTGGAAGCACCCCGGAGCGCACCAGGCCCCGGCAACAAAACAGTGAGGTGCAGTGATATGATTTTTGCGGATAAGGTCGTCCAGCTTCGAAAAAAAAGCGGCTGGTCGCAGGAGGAGCTTGCGGAAAAACTGAATGTAACACGGCAGTCCGTCTCCAAATGGGAGGGCGCACAATCCATTCCCGACCTTGAAAAGATTTTGCAGCTGGCGCAGATCTTCGGCGTCAGCACAGACTATCTGCTGAAAGACGAGCTGGCGGAAGCCGAATACACGAAATCCGATGATTCCTCCTCGGTGCGCCGCGTCTCCATGGAGGAGGCCAACGCTTTTCTTCAGGTGAAGCAGGCTACGGCCGGACGCATCGCCTTTGCCACTTTTTTGTGCATCCTCTCCCCCATCTGCCTGTTCCTGTTGGCTGCCGCCAGCGAGACGGGCATGCTGCCCATCCGTGAAAATCTGGCCGGCGGCGCGGGGATGATCGTGATGCTCCTGCTCGTCGCAGTTGCTGTGGCGATGTTCATCTCCTGCGGCGGCATGACGAGCCCTTATGCCTATCTGGAGGCCGAAGTGTTTGAAACGGAATACGGTGTATCCGGCATGGTGCGGGAACGCCAACGTCAGTACCGCAGCACCTACACGCGGTACAATGTTTTGGGCGCCTGCCTGTGTATCCTTTCTGCCATTCCTTTGTTCGGCGGCGCGTTCCTCTCGGAAAACGGGCTTTTTCTTGTGGGCATGCTCTCCGTCATGCTGCTCCTGATCGGCCTCGGGGTGATTTTTTTCATCGTGGGCGGCGTCAACTGGGCCAGCATGGAAAAGCTGCTTCAGGAGGGCGATTATACGCGGACAAAAAAGAAAACCAGCTCTATCACCGGCGTGGTGAGCACCGTGTACTGGTGCGTGGCAGCGGCCGTGTACCTGGCATGCAGCCTCCCCGGCCATTCCTGGCGGGAAAGCTGGGTCATATGGCCTGTGGCGGGCGTGCTGTTTGCGGCGGTGATGGCCGTATGCAGCGCATTGGCCGGGCGAAAAAAGTAAAAAGGACGCATCAGAAAAGGGAAAGCGGCAGATTCCGCTTTCCCTTTCTTTCATTGCTTCACCGTTTCAGGCTGCGCTCCGCTTTCAGCAGATGGCTCTCGTAACCTTCTATCTTTTTGTCCAGCCTGTCCAATACGGCCTGCATCTCGCCGATGCGCGCAGCCAGTTGGCGGCGCTGTTCCATCAGCAGCTCTTTGCGCGCGGGAATGGTCTCGTCTCCCTGCCCGAACAGGCCCACATATTCAATCAGCGTCTCCACGGGAAGTCCTGCGCTGCGCATACATTTGATGAAATTCACCCAGTTGCAGTCCTCTTCGGTATAATCGCGGATACCGCTCTTTGTGCGCCCCACCGGGGGCAGCAGGCCGATGCGCTCATAATACCGCAGTGTATCCGCTGAGATGCCGTATTTCTGGCTTACCTGTGCAATCGTCATATCACAAATACTCCTTTTATCCCGGCGCGCTCCGCCGCCGTTCTGTTCTTCAAAAGCCGGCCTTTGCCGCACACTATGCGCCGAAGGTCTCCTCTGCCCGGCGCATGTTTTCCACCGCGTCCACGCCGAAAGGGCAGCGCTTGCTGCATGCGCCGCAGGCGATACATTCGCCCGCCTTACGGGCCAGCGCCGCATAATGCTCGCGCACCGTCTCCGGCACCATGCCCTGGGCACGGGCCAGGTTCAGGAATTTGGTGACGCTTGCAACGTCGATCCCCTTTGGACACGGGGCGCAGTGGCCGCAGTACATGCAGTGTCCCCTCCAGCTTATTTTCGGGAAAGTCGCCAGCGCAGCAGCGTAATCCCGCGCGCTGTCCGGTGCCGTCTCATAAGCCAGGCTGGCCGCAAGCTCGGCGGACGTGTGCACGCCGGACATCACGCTGGCCACGGCGGGCCGCGTGAGCGCATAGTGGATGCACTGCTCCACCGTCAGCGCAACGCCCGCCGGGGAATCCGCCGTCAGCAGGTCTCCCCCGCCGAAGGCCTTCATCACCGTGATGCCCACACCCAGGCGCTGGCAGGTCTCGTACAGGCGCTCCCGCGCAGGGTCCATATTCACCAGCATGCCCGCATAGCTTTCCTCCGCCCACAGAGCCTCGCAATTCTCTCCCGCGGGCTGCAGATCATAGCAGGGGTTGACGCTGAACATCAGCACCTCCACAAGGCCGCTTTCCACAGCCGCCAGCGCCACCTCCGGGTTGTGGCTGCTCAGGCCGATGCACCGGATGCGCCCCGCGCGCTTTTGCTCCAGCGCATAGCGCATCACCTCGCCGTTTGCCACAGTGTTCCATGTGTCCATGGTATCCACATAATGGATCATTCCCACGTCGATATAGTCTGTTTCCAGGCGGCGCAGCATGTCCTCAAAGGAAGCCCGTACCTCGCCGATGTCCCGCGTGGCTTTGTACTGGCCGTTCTGCCAGACGGTACACAGATGCGCCTGCAGCACGAACTGTTCCCGCCTGCCCCGCAGCGCGCGTCCCACGCGGCTGCGCAGGTCCGGGTCCGGCGTGTACAGATCCATACAGTTCACGCCCGCTTCCACCGCCTGCGTCATCAATGCCTGTGTCTCTTCTTCCGTCTTGCCCACAAAGCCCTCGCACCCAAGGCCGATCTCGCTCACGCGCAGCCCGGTGCGGCCCAATTCCCTGTATTCCATTGTATTCTCCCTTTTCTTTTTGCGGGCGCTTACGCCTGCGTTTCAAACAGCGCCGCGGTTTCCTTTAAATGGCGGATCACCGGCAGATGCTGCGGGCACGCCCGCTCGCACTGGCCGCAGCCGATGCACTCCGATGCTTTTCCCCCGTTCTGCGTCAGGTTTCCGTAATAGACGTCGCTGTTCCAGTCTCCAAACTGTTTTTTGGCGTTGTAACAGCCGAACAGGCCGGGGATGGGAATATGCTTCGGGCAGCCCGGCACACAGTAACGGCAGGCCGTACAGGGAATGCTGTCCTGCTGTTTCAAAATCTCCCGCACGCGTTCCACAGCCTTGTATTCCGCGCTGGTAAAGGGCTGAAAATCTTTCATGTAGCTTACGTTGTCGGCAAGCTGTTCATAGTTGCTCATGCCGCTGAGCACCATGAACACCCCCTCAAAGGAAGCCGCGTAGCGCACGGCATAGCTGGCGTAGCTTCCCGTTCCCACGCCGTCCAGCACCGCCTTCGCTTCCTCCGGCAGCTGGATAAGTCCCCCGCCCTTGACAGGTTCCATCACGATGACGGGCTTTTGGTGTCTGCGGCACACCTCGTACACGGCACGGCTCTCGATGCTGGGGTTTTCGTAATCCGCATAATTGAACTGGATCTGCACAACTTCTATCTCCGGATGCTCGTCCAGAACGCGTTCCAGCAAAGCAGGCTTGTCGTGAAATGAAATGCCGATATGCTTCACCCTGCCCTGCTCCTTGAGCTGTTTCACGATTTCAAACGCATTGCAGCGTGTAAATTTTTCGTAGTAAGCGCCGTTCAGCGCGTGCAGCAGATAATAATCGAAATAGGAGACACCGGTTTTTTCCAGCTGCTGCTCAAATAAAGGCAGGATATCGTCCTCCTTTTCAAAAAAGAACGACGTCAACTTGTCTGTCAAAATGTACGATTCGCGCGGATAGCGCGCCGTCAGGCATTCCCGCAGCGCCGTTTCGCTTTTGCCGTTCAAATATCCGTGGGCCGTGTCGAAATAGCAAAAGCCCTCGGCCAGAAACGTATCCACCATGCGGCAGAATTCCCGCTTGTCCACTTCGCCGTCCGCACCGCCCATCATGGGCAGACGCATACAGCCGAATCCCAGTTTTTTCATATTGCATTTTCCTCCCTTACCCATGCCGCACACCGGCGGGCGGCATTACAAGCTTTGTAGTAAGCATAACATCTGGAGTTCACTCCAAGTCAAGCTTTTTTGCAAAGAAAAGCAAAATGCACCGCCTGCACAAAGAAGCCTCCCGCCCTGCCATACGCAGGGCGAGAGGCTTCTTTTGCTGTACACAGGGTCTGCGTCATCCCCACACGGGAAATGAAAGCTCGGCCACCGCTCCGCCGCCGGCCGCATTGCGAAGCGCCAGCGCGCCGCCGTGACGCCTGGCGACATCGGCGGCAAACGTCAGGCCCAGACCCATATGGCCGTCTTGCGGGCGGCTTTTTTCGCCCGTGTACAGCGGCTGCATGCCTTTGGCAAGCGCCTCGGGCGTAAAGCCCGGCCCCGTGTCCTGTACGGTGAACACCGCACGGCCCGCGCCGTCCGGGGCGCGCCTCATATGGCTTTCCAGCGTTACTGCCCCGCCCCGCGGCGTGTAGCGCGCGGCATTCTCCACAAGATTCACCAACGCACGCAGCAGCTCCGCCCGGCGCATGGGCAGCATGGACGTTCCATCCGTCAGCAGGCGAAATACACAGCCCCGCGCCCGGCAGAGAGCCTGGCCCTGGGCTTGTATCTCGGCCAGGAACTCCGGCAGGGAGACCCGCTCCGTCTCCTGCGGAGCGGCATGCTCCTGCGCGCCGTCCGACGCAGCGGGCTCCGGGTTTTTTACCGTATCCGCACTGTCCGCACCCGCAGCCAGCGCCCTCAGCGAGGCAATGTATTCCCCCGCGTAGCGCGTATTGCGCAAAATGGCATCCACATTCGCGCGCTGGGCGTCGCTTAGCGCGTCCTCGGCCAGCAGTTCGGCGTTGCCGCCGATGATCGTGAGCGGCGTTTTCAGGTCATGCGCCAGCGCGGCCATCTGCTCTGCCCGCTGCTGCTCCATACGCCACTGGGCCTGCAAAGAACCGGAAAGGTTCTCCTTCAGCGTGCGCATGGCGTCCATTGCACCGTCCAACTCCCGCACGCCCGCCGAGGAAAAATCTCCGCCCTCCAGCTGCCCCTCCGCAATGCGTGCGCTGGCGGCAGCCAGCTTATCCGCCGCACGGCGCAGCCTGCGCGTGTAATGCCGTGTGATAAGCGTTACCGTTGTCACCAGCACCACGGCGAGCAGCACCAGGCTGGCAAGCTCAAAATCCGGAAGAACGCCGCGCAGGGCCTCGTTGCCGTAAAGCACGCTGTAATCGAACTGAAACAGGCACAGCGACCCATCGCTGAAATCCACACGCTGGTAAAACCACGCCCCTCCCTCCAACGTCCGCCGGGCCTCCTTCGCGTCCGCCAGCCGACGGCCGGAAAGGTTCGTCTCCAGCACTGTGCCGTCCGGGGCGAAATAAACATAATTGCACAGTTCGTCCGCCAGCGATGCGTCAAAGCTGCCCTGCAGGCGCATTGCGGCCGCCGCGTCCGAGGCATGGTCACTCTGCGTGCGGGCGGGCAGCACAAAACCCGCGTTCATCAGCAGCATGAGCGTTATCCACCATGCCGCCGCCAGTGCTGCTGCCGAAACGCCTGTCAATATCAAATAGCGCCACAGCAGCGCACCCAGGCTCACATTTCTTCGTTTTTCCATTTGTACCCGATCCCCCACACCGTTTCGATCGGCGCGCCGCCCGCCGCTTTCAATTTCGCGCGGATGTTTTTCACATGCTCGGTGACGGCGGAATCGTCCGCACAGCCGTCATAGCCGAATACCGCCTCGTAGATCTGTTCCTTGCTGAACACCTGTCCCGCGTGAGTGGCCAGATGCTCGCAGATGGCGTATTCGCTTTTCGTCAGCGGCAGCGCCGCATCACCGTGGTACAGCGTTTTGGAAGCCAGGTCGAAATCAAACGCACCGCGCCGCACGCGGCGGGTGGGTACGCGCGCCTCCCGCCGCAGATGCGCCGCCACACGGGCGCGCAGCTCCGCCACGCGAAATGGCTTCGTCAGGTAATCGTCGCCGCCAAGGCCCAGTCCGCGCAGAACGTCCGTTTCCTCCGCTCTTGCAGTAAGAAACAGGATGGGGCACCCTGCCAGGGCGCGGATACGCGCGCAGGTGGCAAAGCCGTCCTCGCCGGGCATCATCACATCCAGCAGGATGCAGTGCGCCCAGGCGCAGTGCTCCGGCGTCACCTGCGCTCCGCATGCCAGCGCCGTTACGGCATGCCCGTCCCGCTCCAATGCGCCGCGCACAAGCGCGCGCATGTCCGCATCGTCGTCTACCACCAGAATGTGTGCCACAGTCTCGCCACCATTTCAATCAGTCATTGCATCCATAAATACAAAAGCCACGAAAGCCCGTACAAAACGTAGACGTGCGCGGGATAGAACACATAAAAGAAATACTTGCCGCCGCGCCCGGAGGCGCCGCGCTGCCCATTGTACAGCAGCATGAACACAGCTGAAAACGCGCCCATCCACTCAAACGCCTGATTAAAGATAAAATCCCACGTCGCACCGGGGTAAAGCACCGCCGTGCTTCCGTACACCAGAAGGTAAAATGCGGCGAAAGCCAGCGCCTCCAGCTTCGTGCTTTTCAGCCGGCACAAATACATCAGAAGGCCGCACAGGATAAACAGCGTGCCGCCGTCCATGATCATGGTGTGCATGGGCAGCACCGTAAAGCCCAGCAGCGTCAGCCAGCCTTCCGCCTGCGGGAACATCGGATATATCACCATCAGCATGAAAAACGGCCAGGCGAAAGGCAGCACCAATGCGGCCAGCCCGCGCAGCCACCGCTTTTGCCGCAGCCAGTCCACACCCTGCAGCATGGGCAGCAGAACGGCAAAGGTCGCCAGCATCTGGTTCATCGGATAAAAGCCGTCGGGACGCCTGCAGAAATCGAACAGAATGCAGCAGAACTGCACTGCTCCCATGCCCACGGAAACAAGGTAAATGCGCAGAAAGTAGCGCCGTCTGTCATGGGTGTGGATGAAGCCCTCGATCAGGCAGAACAGAAACAGCCCGGCAGAAAGCCGCCCCAGCTGCGAAAACAAAAGCGGTACCGCGCCTGTGAACTCGAAAAAATAATGGATATGGTCCAGCACCATGAGCACCAGCGCGATCCATTTCAGCTGCGCAGTGGTAAGGCCACGGCGCAGCCCCGTTTTTTGCATTGTGTTTTCCAAACAGATACACTCCTCTTTTTTGTTGCTGGAACGAGTATATCCGCCGTTTCTAAGGAATTTATAAGGGCGCGCAAAAATCATTCGCCGCGAGCCGCCTCCAGCGGGACCGGTATTTCCCTCCCCAGGCTGAAGGAATAGATGGTGCACCGCTCCACGCGCACGCCCAAACGTTTTTCCACAGCTGCCCGGTACAGCAGAAGCTGCTTTGCATACGCCTGCAAAAGCTGCTCCGGCGTTTTGCCACGGTCCGTTTTATAATCCGCGATCTCCGCCGTATCCCCATTCACCAGCACCGCGTCCGCAATGCCCTGCACCAGCACAGGCTGGTGCGCGAACGGTTCGGGCAGCGTATCGTCCACGAACTTCGCGGGCACCGCCGTAATAAAATCGTACTCGCGCAGCAGCTTCTTAGCCTCGCGCATGCGTGCCGCCAACGGGCTTTGCAGGAATGCGGCCATGCGCGGCAGCTCCAGCTGCCCTGCCAGCGCTGCGTCCAGCCAGCCGCCCTCCACAAGGCGCGCCACCTCGCCGGGCAGGTCGTTTGCCGCAGCGGCAAGGTCCGCGAACTGCAGCGCCGCATGCAGCGCCGTGCCGCGTTCCGCCGCTGTCAGCCCCTCTTTGTAAAGGAACGCCGGGCGCGCCAGAACCGGGGCCGCGCCCTCATGGACAAGGCCTGAAACACTCAGCTTTGCGGGCAGCGTGCACAACGGCGCATTTTCATACCGTGCGCCGAAATTCTGCAAAAGCTGTTCCAGCAGCGCTGCGTCCGGCCGGGCTGTGCGCACAAAGGCAGACGGCTCATCCGCCGCCTGCCCGGCGGGCTGCGCGGGCACTACGCGCGCGCGCATATGCCCCCGCGCCGCATAGACAGGCAGCAATGCGCCGCCCGCGTATTTGCGCAGCTCTTCGCAGTCCGGGTGCAGCAGCGCGGCCGTACACAGCCATTCGCTGAACGAAAGCGCCTGTGACAGCGTGTACGGCTCCGCTCCGCCCGTGCCCGCCAGCGTGGTTGCCAGCGCTGAAAGTGTTTTTTCCGGGTTTTGCAGCGGCGCCGTAACAATGAGCTTGTCCCGGGCGCGGGTGAGCGCTACATACAGGATGCGCATTTCTTCGCTGACGGCCTCGCTGCGCTGCGCCATACGCACCGCGCGGTGGGGCACAGTGGAATACAGCCCGCCGTCGCCGTCCGCGCGCAGGTTCATGCCCAGCCCCAGCGACGGGTGGAACAGCACCGGATTGGAGGTATCGCGCAGATTGAACCGCCGGGCTGTGTCCGCCAGGATGACCACCGGAAATTCCAGCCCCTTGGAGCGGTGGATGGTCATAATGGAAACCGCCCCCTCCGGCAGCACCGGCGTGCCGCCGCTTTGCACAGCGCCGCTTTCCACCGCGCTGTCCACCACCCGCAGGAACGCGGCCAGCCCTCCCGCGCCGCCCCGGTCCACACCGGCGGCCCAGGCCGTAAACGCCCGCAGCGTCTCCCGCCGGGCGGGGCCGTTTTCCATCGCGCCCACAGCCGCGAAGTAATGCGTGCGGGCGAATATCTCGCCGCACAGCTCCTCCACGGACGCGGTGGCGGCCAGCCGCCGCAGCGCCCGCAGCGTTTCCAGAAAAGCCTGTGCCTTTGGCTCTTCGCTTTTCAGCAGCGCCGCGTACAGGCTGCCGCGCGGGGCCAGCAGGCGCAGACGCGTCAAATCGTCCGGCGTGAATGAAAACATCACCGATACCAGCGCCGCGGCCAGATGTACGTCCTGTCCGGGGTTGTCGATGACCCGCAGCAGAGAAAGCACGGGAGAGACCTCCGTGGACGTAAGAGGGCTCTCGCCCGTGTCTGCAAAGGACGGAATGCCCCTCCGCGCGAACTCCGCCGCATAAAGGCCGAACCGCGCACGGCTGCGCAGCAGCACGCAGATATCACCGTAGCCGCACCGCCGCGTGCCGCCGCCCTTTTCGCGCACGGCAAAGCCTTCCTTCACCAGGCGCTCCACCGCATCCGCCACCGCGCCCGCGTCTCCCATGGCGGTGTCGCCGCCGCTCATGTCCACAATATCCAGCTCCATGGGGCCGCCGTCGTATCCGTCGTCCGCGCCGCGCACCAGCATTTCGTCCCCGTTGTAGTCCACGTCGCCCACTGTGCGGCTCATCACACAGGCAAACACATCATTGATCTGGTCGATGATATTGCCCGCGCTGCGGAAGTTGTGGCCCAGGGTGACGGTGGCCGGGTGAGGGCCGCCGGGCGTATAAGGCGCAAAACCGCCGCGCTTGCCGATGAATATCTCCGGGCTGGCCAGACGGAAGCGGTAAATGCTCTGCTTCACGTCGCCCACAAAAAACAGGTTGGAGCCGTCGTCGTTGGCGAGGCACTGATACAAAAGCGCCTGCAGGGCATTGGTATCCTGATATTCGTCCACAAGCACCGCGTCGAACCCGCGGGACACCGTGCGGGCCACAGCCGTTTTTTCGCCGTTTTCACCGCACAGCAGCTCCAGTGCCAAATGCTCAAAATCGCTGTACTCCAATGCCTTTTCCGCCAGCTTATCTTCGTACAGCCGCGCCCCGAAGGCCTTTGCTCCACGGGCCAGAGCCGCAGCCATAGGCGCAATGCGGGCACGGTCTTCTTCAAATTCGGCCTCCGTGCACAGGAATACATCTTTTTTCAAACGCTCCGCAGCGTCCTTGGCGGCGGCGCGCAGCGCCTTCACCGCATTCATTCCCGGGCTTTGATATCCGCGCACAGCCTTGAACGCAGGCGGCTTGTATTCGGCTGTATAAACAGCCGCACTGTCCCACCGGCCCGCGCCGATGTATTCCAGCAGCGCCGCGAAAAACGCCGCGTCGCTGTCCAGCGCCGGTGCATAATTGGCAAGCTCCGGCTCCTGCGCGACGATGCCCTTCGCCGCATCCAGCAGGCGCAGTGCGCTGCGCGCGGCCCGCCCGGCGTTTTCCAGCAATGTACGGCCCCATGCCGTTTGGCCCAACGGCTGTCCGCTTTCGTAGGCTGCGCAGATGCTTTGCAGCGCCGCTGCGGGATGGGGCAGCGTGCGGGAAAAATCATACAGCCCCAACACCGCGGCAGCGGCGCTGGCGTCGCTGCGGGCGCGGCCGTACAGTGAGGCAAACGCGCAGAAATCCGCGTCCTCATAAAGCTCCTCCAACACGGCGGAAAGCGCGTTCTGGCGCAGCGTATAGGCCTTTGCGTCATCCGCCAGCTCAAAATCCGGCGGCAGGCCCAGCTCCGCGAAATAGCGCTTGAGCAGCTGCATACAGAATGCGTCGATGGTACAAATGTTGGCGCGCCCCAGCAGCAGCCGCTGACGGCGCAGGTACGCACTCTCGGGGTGCGCGGCCGCCTCGGCCGCAAGCCGTACCGCGATGCGCCCGCGCAGCTCTTCGGCCGCAGCGCGGGTGAAGGTGACGATCAGCAGCCTGTCGGCCGCGACCGGATGTGCCGCATCGGTGATCAGCCGCACCGCGCGCTCCACCAGCACCGCTGTTTTGCCGCTGCCTGCCGCCGCCGAGACCAGAAGCGTACCGCCCCGGTCCTCGATGGCGGCGCGCTGGGCCGGCGTCCATTTCGGCGCGCTCATATATTTCCCTCCCCCTGTGCTTTGCACGCGTCCGCACGCGTTTCAAACACATCCTTCGGCGCCTGCACGCTTGTTTCGCCCCGCCCGTCCTCGTGCAGGCAGACGGGACGGTAATCGCATACGTCGCAGGGACAGTGGGCCGCCGTGCGAAGGGGCACCGCGTCTATTTCACCCGCGTACAGGCCCCGGGCCATCTCCACCACCAGCGCGTCCAGATGCTTTTCAATATTGCCCAGCTTTTCCAGGCTTGCCAGCTTGGCGCTGGCGCGGGGCGCGCCGTCCTTTCCAAAGGCGAACGGTACGAACATGCCCGTGGCGTCCCGGTCCATGCCGCGCACCACCAGTTCGTCGTTGAGCACCAGCCCGTCCACCTTGTACACCGGGGCCGCCGCTGCCTCGGCACGGGAGCCGGTTTTCAGCACAGGGTCTCCGGCCAGATACAGCACGCCCGCGGCCACGGGGTTTTTGTATACCTGCGCCGCGTTGCTGCGCAGCGTGAACAGATACAGCAGCATCTGCGTGTTCAGGCCGCAATACACCTCGTCCAGATTAAATGCTTTGTTTCCCGTTTTGTAATCCACCACGCGCAGATAGGTCCTGCCCTCCCGCTCCATTACGTCCACACGGTCTATCTTGCCCTGCACCTGCACGGTACGGCCGTCCGGCGTGCGCAGCGTCAGCGGGGGAACCGCGCCCTCCCCTGTTCCGATCTCCTGCTCAAAGGCGGCCGGATGGAACAGGCTTTGGGCCTGCTCCGCCTGAAGATACGCCAACAAACGCGTTACGCCGCGCTTCAGCCGTTCCACCAGGTAGGCAAAGCGCCGCCCTGCGGCGGGCATGTTTTCGGCCACGTATTGGTCGGCCACCTCGCCGGCCAGCCGGGCCAGCTCCTCCGGCGCAAGACGCGGGAACTCCGCGCCCGCGCGGCGCATCACGTGCTCCAGGATATAATGCACCAGGCTGCCGCTCTCCAGCGGAGAAAGCTCCGCGCGTCTGCGCGGACGAATGCGCAGGACATACTGCAGAAAGTAAGAAAACCGGCAGCGGTAATATTGTTCCACACGCGTGGGTGAAAGCGTGAGCCTGTCGCCCAAAAGCGCCCCCAGAGGGCGCGTCTCCCGCGCGAAAAAGTGCGCGGGCCGTGCGGCGCGCTCCATGGCGGCCAGGCTCTCCGCCATCGTGTCCTGGCGGCGCAGAGCGGCCTCCAGCGCCGCGGTCTGAGGCGTATCCTCCCGGTAGGCAGCTCCCAACAAGTCCAGGGCGGCGGCCGGTGTGGGTGCGCGCTGGGCTTCGTCCAGTACGTCTGCCGGAGGAGCCAGTGCCTCCACCAGCGGCTCCATCGCCGCGCTCAACGGCGCGCCGCCCGCCTCGGGAGGGACAAAGCTGACATACAGCGCCTGCGCCGGCGCCGTCAAAGCGCGGTAAAAGAACATCTGTTCCAGCAGCGTGCGGTTTTCATAGCTGCCGGGCATCTCCACGCCGCCCTGCACCAGCAGATCCCTGTCCGCATGGGAGAGCAGGCCGCTCGCGCCCAGCAGCTTTGGAAACTTGCCCTCGCTCACACCCAGCACAAAGCATACGTCCGGGCTGTCCAGACGCATGCGGTCCGCAGTGGTCACGATGACCGCGTCCTGCGTTTCGGGAACATGGCCCAGGTCCGCTTCGTGCAGCAGCAGCGCGAACAGCTCGGCGTATTCCGCTGCCGTCACCTCATCCCCGCCCAAAAGCTGCTCCATCTGGCCCAGCAGATCCATCATGTTTTCCCAAGTGGCGTACAGTGCGCGGGCGCGCAGCGGGTCGCCCGCCTGCTCAAACGCGGCGGCCGCCTGTGCGGTGTGCTCCGCGCCGCTGAAAGCATCCAGCAGCAGATACAGCTGCCTGGAGATGCCCGCTGCCGTCTGTCCCCGCGCCGCGTCCAGAAAGCGTTCCACACGGGGCACAACTTCCGCGCGCAGAGCCTCCGCCCGGGCCAGAGCCGCCCTGTCCTCATCCGTCATCTGCGCGCCGAAGCCCGCCGGATTCTTTTCAAAAGGGGCGCGCCAGTCGGCCGCTTTCAGCTGCCAGGTGTAAGCGTAATTTTCCAAAACCGCGATTTCCTCAGGCGCAAACCCGCACAAGTCGGTTTTGAGCAGGCGCAGGAGCGCCTCGGTGGAAAGCCCTTTCGACAGCAGCGACAGCGCCGCCGTAAAAAAAGCGGCCGGCGCAGTGTGCTCGGGGCTGGTGGTCTCGTCTGTGAAATAGGGGATGCCTGCCAGAGCAAATTCATATTGCAGGGGCGCGGCGTATGCGTCCATCTCGCGGCAGATGACCGCAACGCCGCCGTAGCGCAGCCCCCGTTCGCGCACAAGCGCGGCGATGCGGCAGGCTACGGCCTTGCACTCGGCGTAAACACCTGCGGCAGGCGTGACAAAAAAGCCCGCGTGCTCCGGCGCTTCCGGCGCGCCGAAAGCCAGGCATTGGTTGACCGCCGCAAGGCCCGGGGCGTTCTTGTGGCGAAAATCCTCCTGCATCACATGCGGCGCGGCGATCTCCACGCTCTGCTTGCCTGCAATGCGCCGTAGATTCTGCGCCGTTTTTTTCACCGGACTGAACAAGCCAAGGCCCGCTTCGTTGTCCGAAAGGCCGTCGCAGCACAGCGTGACAGTGCATTCCTCAGCCTCCACCAGCTTTTCCAGCATGCGGTATTCCGGTGCAGTAAAGCCGTCGAAATTGTCGATAAAAACGGCTTTGTCCGCCAAAAACGCCGGGTCCAGCCGGAGCGCGGCGGCGGAAATACGGTCCGCCGGGTCCATGGCGGAGCCGGCGATCAACGCCTCATAGGCGGCGAAAATCAATCCCAGCTCGTGCAGCTTGCCGCCGTCCTCGCCCGCGGTGCGGGCCACGTCCAGCAGCGTCTCGGGGCTTGCGCCCGCCGTTTTCAGCTCTTTGATGGCGTCCGCGCACATGCTGCAAAAGCCCGTGCTGCGCCGGTGACGGCGGTAGGCCTGCAGCTCGTCGCCCAGCGTATCCATAGCACGGCGCACTGCAACGGCCCGGGCCGCGTCCGTCAGCGTTTTCACCGCTGAGCCGCCAAAGGTCTTGAGCACCAGCTCAGCAAAGCTGGTAAAGCTATATACCTCCGCACAGGCGCTGAACGCATCGCCCAAAGAGCGGTACACCATCGTCTCGGCAGAGGAAGAAAACTGTTCCGGCACCAGCAGGATGCTGCGCCGCCGCGCGGCGGCGCGCACCTTCATCTCGGCCAGCACACGGCCTGTTTTGCCCGTGCCTGAAATACCCAATATCAGCCGCAGCACAAAGCTCCGCCCCCTTCTGCAGCAAGCGCTGCCATTGTTTGCTAATCCACAATAAAAAATAGTTACAGGCCATTTTTGGGGCCGTCTCCCGCCCCCGGAGCCATCCACACAAAACAGCCTTCGGCAGTCTTTTATAGTATACCGCATTTGGCCGGCCAAAAAAAGGGCATGCAGGCATTTGGCGGAAT
>OKSB01002491.1_pt1 | contig 16291 bp, 7 predicted proteins | sample 1601171 | NCBI WGS metagenome assembly OKSB01 (sample SAMEA3541496, study PRJEB24748) | human gut metagenome | biome: human gut; feature: human-associated habitat; material: faeces | place: China | collected 2012 | reverse complement strand
GTGACCTTGGAGATATAGGGCACGGTACGGGAGGAACGGGGGTTGACCTCGATGATATACACATGATCCTCCGGGTCGACGATGAACTGGATATTGTACAGTCCCTTGATGCCGATGGCAGGCCCCAGCTTCTTCGCGTACTGCAAAATAATGCCCTTGACCTTATTGGAAATGGAGAAGGACGGGTACACGGAGATGGAGTCGCCGGAGTGAACGCCGGTGCGCTCCACCAGCTCCATGATGCCGGGGACGAACACGTCCGTCCCGTCGCAGATAGCGTCGATCTCCACCTCTTTGCCACGGATATACTTATCCACCAGCACAGGCTTGTCCGCATCGATCTCCACGGCGGTGTGGAGGTAATGCCGCAGCTGCTCCTCGTTGGCGACGATCTGCATTGCCCGTCCGCCCAGCACGAAGCTGGGACGCACCAGAACGGGATAGCCAATCTCCCGGGCGGCGGCGACGCCGTCCTCAATGCGGGTGACGGCCTTTCCCTTCGGCTGGGGGATGTTCAGGGAAATCAGAAGCTTTTCAAAGGCATCCCGGTTTTCCGCCTTTTCGATGGCGGCGCAGTCGGTGCCGATGATGTTCACGCCCAAATCCGTCAGGGGCTGCGCCAGATTGATAGCCGTCTGGCCGCCCAGAGAGGCAATGACGCCCTCGGGCTTCTCCTGCTCCACCACGTTCATCACGTCCTCCACCGTCAGCGGCTCGAAGTACAGCTTGTCGGAGGTGGTGTAATCCGTGGAAACGGTTTCCGGGTTGTTGTTGATAATGATGGCCTCGTAGCCCGCGTTTTTGATGGTCTGGATGGCGTGGACGGTGGAATAGTCGAATTCCACGCCCTGACCGATACGGATGGGGCCGGAGCCGAGGACGATGACCTTCTTCTTGTCGGAGACGACGGACTCGTTTTCCGTCTCGTAGGTGGAGTAAAAATACGGGATATAGCTGTCGAATTCCCCGGCGCAGGAGTCGATCATCTTGTACACCGGGCGAATATTGCTGCTCTGACGCAGGGCAAACACCTTCCGCTCCGGGACGTTCCAGATCTGCGCCACCGCCTGGTCGGAGAAGCCCATCTTCTTCGCCTGATAATACACGCTGCTGTCCATGACCGCGCCGGAAAGCTCCCGCTCCATGGCAGTAATGTTTTTCAGCTTGCGGATGAAAAAGGCGTCGATGGTGCTTTTCTCTACGATTTCCTCCACGCTTACGCCCATACGCAGCAGCTGGGCAATGGCGTAGATGCGGTCGTCGGTGCCGATTTTGATATAGTCCAGCAGGTCTTCCCTGCCCCAGCTGTCGAATTTGGCCATGTGCAGGTGGTACACGCCGATCTCCAGTGAGCGGATGCCCTTGAGCAGGCTCTCTTCAAAGGTGCGGCCGACGCTCATGGTTTCGCCCGTGGCCTTCATCTGAGTGCCGAGACGGTTGTTGGCGTCGGAGAATTTGTCGAAGGGGAACCGGGGCATTTTGGTGACAACGTAATCCAGCGCCGGCTCGAAGGCCGCGCAGGTGTTGGCAAGACGAATTTCATCCAGCGTCATGCCAACGCAGATCTTCGCGGAGACCCGGGCGATTGGATAGCCGGAAGCTTTGGAGGCAAGTGCGGAGGAACGGGACACTCTGGGATTGACCTCGATGAGGTAATACTGGAAGGATTTGGGGTCCAGCGCGAACTGGACGTTGCAGCCGCCCTGAATTTTCAGCGCGCGGATCAGGCGCAGGGCGGAATCCCGGAGCATATGATACTCTTTGTTGGTCAGCGTTTGCGACGGGCAGACCACGATGGAGTCGCCGGTGTGGATGCCCACGGGGTCAAGGTTCTCCATGTTGCAGATGGCAATGGCGGTGTCGTTGGCGTCCCGCATGACCTCGTATTCGATTTCCTTGAAGCCCTTGATGCTTTTCTCCACAAGAACCTGATGGACGGGCGACAGCACCAGAGCGTTTTTCATGATCTCCCGGAATTCGTCCTCGTTATCGGCAAATCCGCCGCCGGTGCCGCCCAAAGTAAAGGCAGGGCGAAGCACCACGGGATAGCCGATGGTCTCCGCAGCGGCAATGCCCTCCTCCATGGAATTGGCGATCTGAGACGGAAGCACCGGCTCGCCAAGGCGCTCGCAAAGCTCCTTGAACAGTTCCCGATCCTCTGCCTGCTCAATAGATTCGCTGGGCGTTCCCAGCAGCTGCACGTGGCATTCCTTCAGAATGCCCTTCTTTTCCAGCTGCATGGCAAGGTTCAGTCCCGTCTGGCCGCCGATGCCGGGGATGATGGCGTCCGGCCGCTCAAAGCGGACGATACGGGCGATATATTCCAGCGTCAGCGGCTCCATGTAAACCTTGTCCGCGATGGCGGGGTCGGTCATGATGGTCGCGGGGTTGCTGTTGCACAGAATGACCTCATAGCCCTCTTCTTTCAGGGCGAGGCATGCCTGCGTGCCGGCGTAGTCGAATTCCGCCGCCTGACCGATGACGATGGGGCCGGAGCCAATGACCAGAATTTTCTTCAAATCGGTACGTTTCGGCATGTTACTTTCCCTCCATCATGGCGATGAATTCATCGAACAGGTAGGCGCTGTCCTGGGGGCCGGGGGCGCTTTCCGGATGGTACTGGACGCTGAATATCCGGTCGGCGGCGCACTTCTGCCCCTCCACCGTACCGTCCAGCAGGTTGACATGGGTCACGGTCAGGCCGGTTCCCGCCAGAGAATCCGCCTTTACCGCGTAGGAATGGTTCTGGGAGGTAATCTCCACCTTCCCCGTCTGGAGATTTTTGACAGGGTGATTTCCGCCCCGGTGGCCGAATTTCAACTTGTAAGTGGACGCGCCGTAGGCAAGGGCGATGATCTGATGTCCAAGACAAATGCCGAAAATCGGCAGCTTGCCTCGGAGGGCGCGGACGAGGTCGATCACCGGCTTTGCGTCCTCCGGGTTGCCGGGGCCGTTGGAGATGAACAGGCCATCCGGGTGCATGGCCATCACTTCCTCGACGATAACCGTCCACGGAACGATGGTCACTTCACACCCCCGGGCGTTCAGACTGCGGATGATGTTGTGCTTGATGCCGCAGTCAACGGCCACAACGCGGTGCTTTGGATTTGCACAGGCGGATATCCACGGGGATTTCGTACTCACCACGGAAACCTGATTGGTGGGCAGAGCGGTGGAGCGCATTTTCGCAAGGCAGGCGATGCTGGGGGTCTGCGCGTCCACGATCAGCGCCTTGCAAGTGCCCTCATCCCGGATGTGGCGGGCAAGGCGGCGGGTGTCCACCCCGGCGATGCCCACAATGTCATACTGGATCATCACGTCTTCCAGTGTCCGCGCGGCGCGGAAATTGGAAGGCTCGCTGTTGAATTCCCGGACAACCAGACCGCTGATGGTGGGTCTGTCCGTCTCGTAGTCTTCATTACACATGCCGTAATTGCCGATCAGGGGGTAGGTCATGACCACGGCCTGCGCGGTGTAGGAAGGGTCCGAGAGAATTTCCTGATAGCCCACCATGGAGGTATTGAACACCAGCTCCACCAGCGCGTCCCGTTTGGCGCCGAAGCCGTAACCGTAAAACTCGGTGCCATCCTCCAGAATGATTTTTCTGTCAAAAATCCGATTCATGGCTTTTCACCGGCCTTTCTCTGGGAAAGCTTCTGCTCAAACTGGTCTTTCCGGGTGTCCTCGGGGATCGCCGTGGGATAGTCGCCGTTGAAGCAGGCGCTGCAATATTCTTCGCCGCCGCAGAGGTCACGCAGATTCCCCAGAGGCAGATAGCCCAGACTGTCCACACCGATGATCTCCCCGATTTCCTCCACAGTATGGTGACAGGCGATCAGGTGCTCCCGGGAGTCGATGTCCGTGCCGTAGTAGCAGGGATGCAGAAACGGCGGCGCGGAGATGCGCATGTGAATTTCCTTCGCCCCCGCGTCCCGCAGAAGCTGCACAATGCGCCCGGAGGTCGTGCCGCGGACGATGGAATCGTCCACCATCACCACCCGCTTGCCCCGGACTTCGCTTTCCACGGGGCTGAGCTTGATCTTGACCTGATCTACCCGGTGATCCTGCCCGGGGGCGATGAAGGTCCTGCCGATATATTTGTTTTTGATCAGGCCGATGCCGTAGGGAATCCCCGATTCCCTGGCATAGCCCATGGCGGCGTCCAGACCGGAATCCGGCACGCCGATGACAATGTCCGCGTCCACCGGATGGGTCTTCGCAAGGATCTCCCCTGCCCTGACCCGGGCATCATGAACGCTGACACCGTCGATGACGGAATCCGGCCGGGCAAAGTAGATATATTCAAAAATGCACATCTTTTTGGGCGCGGTGCCGCAGTGGCTGGTGTCGGAGTGGATGCCGTCGCAGTCAAAGGTCAGGATTTCTCCCGGCAGAATATCCCGCTGGAATTCCGCGCCGACAGCGTGAAGGGCGCAGCTCTCCGATGCGACGATATACGTCCCGTCCTTCATTTTTCCATAGCACAGCGGGCGGAATCCGTGGGGGTCGCGCACCGCAATGAGCTTGGTGGAGGACATCATGACCAGAGAAAAAGCGCCCTCCAGCCTGTCCACCGCGCGGCTGACCGCCGCCTGAATGGAGGGAGCGGTGATCCGCTCCCGTGTGATCACATAGGCGATGGTCTCCGTGTCGGAGGTAGTATGGAAAATGGCGCCGGAAAGCTCCAGCTCCCGGCGGAGCTGAAGCGCGTTGCTCAAATTGCCGTTATGGGCAAGCGCCAGCTTGCCTTTTAAATGATTGACCTGAATAGGCTGGCAGTTTGCCAGATTGGAGCCGCCGGTGGTGCCGTAGCGGGCGTGGGCAACCGCCATTTTCCCCATGGGGAACTGCTTCATGACGCTGCCCGTGAACACCTCACTGACCAGCCCCAGACCCTTGTGGCCGTCAAAAACGCCGTCATCATTGACGACAATGCCGCAGCCCTCCTGCCCACGGTGCTGTAAGGAATACAGCCCGTAGTAGGCAAGGCTTGCTACATCCTCCTGACGCTGGCTGTAAACGCCGAACACGCCGCATTCTTCGTGGATACTCATGGTTATTCTCCCAGACTGGCCTTGACAAAGCCGAGAAACAGCGGATGGGGCTTGTTGGGACGGCTCTTGAATTCCGGATGGTACTGCACGCCCACATGGAAGGGACGGTCGGTCAGCTCCACGGTTTCCACCAGACGACCATCCGGGGAGGTGCCGCTTAAGGTAAGTCCGGCATTTTGCAGGACGTCCCGGAAATCGTTGTTGAATTCGTAGCGGTGGCGGTGACGCTCGTGGATAAGACCCGCGCCGTAGCACCGCGCCATGGTCGTATCCGGGGTGATGACGCAGGGGTAAGCGCCAAGGCGCAGCGTGCCGCCCTTGTCCACCTCGTCGCTCTGTCCGGGCATGAAGTCGATGACCTTATGCTCGCTCACCGGGTCAAATTCGCCGGAATTGGCGTCCGCCAGACCGGCAACATTCCGGGCGTACTCAATGACGGCGATCTGCATACCAAGGCAGATGCCGAAATAAGGCACCTTCTTTTCCCGGGCGTACTTCGCCGCAAGGATCATGCCCTCAATGCCCCGGCCGCCGAAGCCGCCGGGAACGATGATGCCGTCCAGATGGGACAGCTTCTCATTGACGGTTTCCTCCGTCAGCGTCTCCGAATCGATCCACTGGATGTCCACCACGGCGTCCAGGGCGTAGCCCGCATGGCGCAGAGCTTCCGCCACGGAGAGATAGGCGTCGTGAAGCTGGACGTACTTGCCCACGAGGCCGATGGTGACGTGCTTGCTGCTGTTCCGGATCCGCTCCACCATGTGAATCCATTCCGTCAGTTCAGGCTTGGGCGTTTCCAGACCCAGTTCCCGGCAGACAATGCCGGACAGATTGGACTTTTCCAGCATCAGCGGGGCTTCATACAGCACAGGCAGGGTGATATTCTCAATGACGCAGTCCGGCTTGACGTTGCAGAACATGCTGATCTTCTGGAAAATGGAGGATTCCAGCGGCTCATCGCAGCGCAGAACGATGATATCCGGCTTGACGCCCATGCCCTGCAATTCCTTGACAGAGTGCTGTGTGGGCTTGGACTTATGCTCGTCGGAGCCACGGAGGAACGGCACCAGCGTCACGTGGATGAACAGGCTGTTCTCCTTCCCTACTTCCAGCGCGATCTGGCGCACCGCCTCCAGGAAGGGCTGGGACTCGATATCACCGATGGTGCCGCCGATTTCGGTGATGACCACATCCGCGTCGGTCTTCCGGCCGACGCTGTAGACGAACTCTTTGATCTCGTTTGTCACGTGGGGAATAACCTGAACCGTGGAACCCAGATACTCGCCCCGGCGTTCCTTGTTCAGCACGTTCCAGTACACCTTTCCGGTGGTCAGGTTGGAGAACTTGTTCAGGTCTTCGTCGATGAAGCGCTCGTAGTGACCCAAGTCCAGATCGGTCTCCGCGCCGTCCTCGGTGACGTAGACCTCGCCGTGCTGGTAGGGGCTCATCGTGCCGGGGTCAACGTTGATGTAGGGGTCCAGCTTCTGGGCGGCGACCTTCAGTCCCCGCGCCTTGAGAAGACGGCCAAGAGACGCCGCGGTGATGCCCTTGCCCAGACCGGAAACCACGCCGCCGGTCACAAAGATGTATTTCGTCATTGGTGATCTCTCCTTTACTCTACTGTAACGGATTTTGCCAGATTTTTCGGTTTGTCGATATCACAGCCGTTTTCCTTGGCCACGTAATAGGCCAGCAGCTGTAACGGGACGATTTCGGCCACCGCGCACAGCAGCGGGTCGATTTTCGGCACAAAGATCATGTCGTCGGCCAGAGAAACGATCTTCCCGTTCCCCTTGAAGGCCACCGCGAGCACCTCCGCGCCCCGGGCCTTGACCTCCACGATGTTGCTCATGGTCTTCTCCATGACCGCGTCGTTGCAGCACAGGGCGATCACCGGCTGCCCCTCGTAAATCAGGGCGATGGTGCCGTGTTTCAACTCGCCCGCCGCGTAGGATTCCGCGTGGATGTAGGAGATCTCCTTCATCTTCAACGCCCCTTCCAGAGCGACGGCGTAGTCGGTGTTTCTTCCGATGAAGAACATGGAGGGGCTGCCGTGGTATTTCTTTGCCAGAGCAGGAATGGCGGGGTTCATGTCCAGCGCCGTCTGCATCTGCTTGGGCAGGGAGCGCAGCGCCGTGAGCAGCCGCTTGTACTCCTTCCCCTCGACAGTCCCCAGAGATTTGGCCGCGTACAGGGCAAACAGGTACAGCACCGTCAACTGGGTGGTGTAGCCCTTGGTGGTGGCCACGGCAATCTCCGGGCCTGCCCATGTGTACAGGGTGTAGTCGGCGATTTTCGCAATGGTACTGCCCACCACGTTCACGATGGCAAGCGCCTTCGCACCCCGGCGCTGGCATTCCTTCATGGCGGCAATGGTATCCGCCGTCTCGCCGGACTGGGACAGGACGATGAGCAGCGTATGCCCGTCAATCAGGGGGTCTGCATAGCGAAGCTCACTTGCCAGCTCCGTAGTCACGGGGATACGGCACAGCTTCTCGATGGTATATTTCCCCGCGCACCCGGCATAATAGGCCGAGCCGCAGGCCGTAATGACGATTTTATGGATTTGGGAAAGATCGATGTTCAGGTCGTCCAGAACGATCTCCCCATTCCGGATTCTGGGGGTGATGGTCGCTTCCACCGCCCGGGGCTGCTCCATGATCTCCTTGAGCATGAAGTGGTCGTAGCCGCCCTTTTCCGCCGCCTGGATGTCCCATGTGATGCGGCTGGCCTTCTTGGTGATGGGGTGGCCTGAGCAATCGTAGACCTGAATGGAGTCGGGCGTCAGCTCCGCAAGCTCGCCGTCCTCCAGATAGATGACGTTCCGGGTGTGCGCCACCAGCGCGGTGACGTCGGAGGCAAAGAAATTCTCTCCGATACCCACGCCGAGAATCAAAGGGCTTGCCTCCCGGACGGCGAGAACCGTATCCGGCGCGTCCGTGCAGACAATTCCCAGAGCGTAGGAGCCAACCAGCCGGGAAGAAGCCTTCATGACGGCTTTCCGGAAATCGCCGGCATAGTACATTTCAATCAGATGGACGATGACCTCGGTGTCCGTCTCGCTCTCGAAACGATAGCCCTTCCGGAGCAGTTCTTCCCGAAGCTCCATGTAGTTTTCGATAATGCCGTTGTGAACGACGGCGAATTTTCCGTCATTGCTGGCATGGGGATGGGCGTTTATATCGTTGGGCGCGCCGTGAGTCGCCCAGCGGGTGTGGCCGATCCCGGTGGTACCGGGAACCAGCCGCCCGTCGTCCGTCTTTTCCCGGAGGTTCTGAATGCGTCCCGTGACCTTGCTGATGGCGATTCGGTTCCCCTGCACCACAGCAATTCCGGCGGAATCATAGCCCCGGTATTCCAGCTTTGAAAGTCCGTCAAGCAGTACCGGCGCGGCGTTCTGCGTGCCTGTAAATCCTACGATCCCACACATAATAGACCTCCTTGTTGTATCTTCCTACAGCGGCGCTTACTCCCATTCCACCGTCGCCGGGGGCTTACTTGTGATGTCATACACAATGCGGTTGATATGGGGCACTTCGTTGACAATTCGTACCGAGGCGCGGTCAAGCACCTCATAGGGAATCCGCGTCCACTCCGCCGTCATGAAGTCGCTGGTCGTGACACTGCGAAGCGCCAGAACGTTTTCATAGGTACGGCCGTCGCCCATGACACCGACGCTTCTGGCATTGGTAAGGACTGCGAAATACTGGCTGCAAATGTCTCCAAGGTCGGCCTTGGAGATCTCCTCCCGGAAGATGAAGTCCGCCTCCCGGAGAATGTCCAGCTTTTCTTTCGTCACGTCGCCGAGGATACGAATGGCAAGGCCGGGGCCCGGGAAGGGCTGACGGTGGACAAGATAATCAGGAAGCCCCAATTCTTTGCCCAGCAGCCGAATTTCGTCCTTGAAAAGATGATCCAGCGGCTCCAGAACGGCCTTGAACTGTTCAATGACCTCTCTGGGCAGGAGCTTGTTGTGGTGGCTCTTGATGACGTCGGCATCCCCCGCGCCGGACTCGATGACGTCGGGATAGATGGTGCCCTGAGCGAAAAAGTCCTCTTTGGTGATGCCGAATTTCACGGCTTCATCCAGAAATACATATCCGAACTCCGCGCCAATGATCTGGCGCTTGCGCTGGGGGTCTTCCACGCCCTTGAGCTTGTCCAGGAAGCGCTTCTCCGCGTCCACCCGGACAAAGTGGATGTTCCACTTGGCAAAGGCGGCTTCTACCTCGTCGCCCTCATTTTTGCGCATACAGCCGTGATCGACAAAGACGGCGGTCAGACGATCCCCTACCGCTTCGGCCAGCAGCGCCGCCAGAACGGAGGAATCCACGCCGCCGGACAGCGCCAGCAGCACGCGGCCCTTGGGTCCGATGGTGTCCCGGAGCTGTGCCACGGTATTTTTGCAGAAATCCCCCATCGTCCACGTGCCCTTGGCACCGCAGATTTCGTAAAGGAAGTTGCGCAGCATCCGGCTGCCGAACTGGGTGTGATTCACCTCCGGGTGGAACTGAACACCGTAGAAGCCCCGGCTCTCATCGGCAATGGCGGCATTGGGGCAGGCGTCGGTGTGGGCGACCAGCGCAAAGCCCTCCGGAACCTTCGCCATGTAATCGCCGTGGCTCATCCACGAAATGGCCTGCACGGGGATGCCCTTGAACAGCTTGCAGCCGGTATCGTAATAGGTGACGGTCTTGCCGTACTCCCGGGCGGTATCCTCCTGCGCGGCAGTGACCTGACCGCCCAGCGTATGCGCCATCAGCTGGCAGCCGTAGCAAATACCGAGGATGGGAACCCCCAGCCGGAACACTTCCGGGTCAACGTGGGGAGATTCCTCCAGATACACGCTGTTGGGGCCGCCGGTGAAAATGATGCCCATAGGCGCAAAGGCGCGGATCTCGTCCAAGGTCATGGTGTAGGGCTTGATCTCGCAGTAGGCGTTCTGCTCCCGTACCCGCCGGGCGATCAGCTGATTGTACTGTCCGCCAAAGTCCAGAATCAGGATTTTTTCTTGCATACAGTGCTCTCTCCTTCCCTGCCGCGACGCCGGTTAAATATTGATCTCCGCTTGTTTGCGGTCAATACCGGCGATCAGAGGGGCTACCTTTTTCACATAGCTTTCCACTTGCTCCGCACACCGGCCGGTGTACAGCATGGGGTCGAGAACGGCCTCCATCTCCTGCTTCGTCATGCCGAATTCCGGATGGTCGGCCAGATCGGCCAGAAGATCCCAGCGTTCGCCGTTTTTCATCTTGGCCGTGGCGTCCATGGAGCAGGTGCGGATGATCTCATGGAGCTGCTGCCGGTCGCCGCCGTTCTTGACGCCCTCCATCATCAGATTTTCCGTGGCAATGAAGGGCAGATATTCCCGCACGGTCTTCTCCACGATTTTTTCGTTCACATGCAGACCGTCGGTGACGTTCTGTGCCAGCCTGAGAATGGCGTCGGCGCAGAGGAAGCCCTCCGGCATGGAGATGCGCCGGTTGGCGGAATCGTCCAGCGTGCGTTCCAGCCACTGGGTGGAAGCGGTCATGGGGGCGTTCAACGCGTCCGCCATCAGGTAGCGGGACAGGGAGCAGATGCGCTCGGAGCGCATGGGGTTGCGCTTATAGGCCATGGCGGAGGAACCGATCTGGTTCTTTTCAAAGGGTTCTTCCACCTGACGGTCATGCTGCAGCAGGCGAATGTCGTTTGCCATGCGGTAGCAGCTCTGGGCAATGGAAGAAAGGCAGTTCAGGATGCGGCTGTCAAGCTTTCTGGGGTAGGTCTGGCCGCAGACGTCGAAGCACTGACTAAAGCCAAAGTCCGCGCTGATGCGGCGGTTCATCTCGTCAATTTTCGCCGTGTCCCCGTCAAACAGCTCCAGGAAGCTGGCTTCCGTGCCGGTGGTTCCCCGGCAGCCCAGAAATTTCATGGTTTCCACGACAAAATCCAGCTCGACCAGATCGCTGACCAGATCCTGCATCCACAGCGTCGCCCGCTTGCCAACTGTGACCAGCTGAGCAGGCTGATAATGGGTGTAGCCCAGAGTAGGGGTCGCCTTGTACGTTTCCGCAAAACGGGAAAGGTTGGCGATGACCTTCAGCAGCTCTCCCCGGAGGTATTTCAGGCCGTCCCGGTAGAGAACGATGTCGGCGTTATCGGTGATATAGCAGCTGGTGGCGCCCAGATGGATGATACCGGCGGCGGAGGGCGCGGCCTTGCCGTAGGTATACACGTGAGCCATCACGTCGTGGCGGACTTCCTTTTCCCGTGCCGCGGCACAGGCAAAGTCGATGTCCGTGATGTGGGCTTCCAGCTCCTCGATCTGTTTCTCGGTGATAGGCAGCCCCAGAGAATGCTCGGCCTTGGCAAGAGAAATCCAGAGCTTCCGCCAGGTCTCAATCCGCTTCTGCTGGGAAAACAGGTGCAGCATATAGTCGGAAGCGTACCGGGAGCTTAAGGGGGATTCGTATTGATCCGTCATAGTCTGCCCCCCCTGCTCAGCGAATGATGATGCTGTCCCGCTCCGGGCCTACGGAAACGTAGCCGATGGGGCAGCCGATCTTTTCTTCCACGTACTGCACGTAGTTCCGCGCCGCTGCCGGGAGATCTTCCCACTTGCGCACGCCGGAAATGTCGCACTTCCAGCCCTCCATGTATTCCATCACGGGCTTGGCGCTGCTTTGCAGCGTGGGGAACGGGAATTCGTCGATCACTTCTCCGTTCAGCTCGTAGTGGGCGCAGACGGGGATTTTGTCCAGATAGCTCAGCACGTCCAGCTTGGTCAGGGCGATGTTGGTCGCGGCCTGCACCTGAACGCCGTAGCGGGTGGCTACCAAATCGATGGGGCCGACCCGGCGGGGACGGCCGGTCTTCGCGCCGTACTCGAAGCCCGCCTTCCGGAGGGCGTCCGCTTCGGCACCGAACATCTCACAGACGAAGGGGCCTTCGCCCACGCAGGTGGAGTAGGCTTTCACAACGCCGATGACCTCGTCGATCTTGGCGGTGGGCAGACCGGAACCCACAGGAGCGTAGGCGGCAATGGCGTTGGAGGAAGTGGTGTAGGGGTAGATACCGTAGTCCAGATCCCGCAGCGCGCCCAGCTGGGCTTCAAACAGGATCTTCTTCCCTTCCGCCTGCGCCTTGCGCAGGTATACGCCGGTGTCGCAGATAAAGGGCTTGATCTTCTCGCAGTAATTGTCCATCCACGCTTTCAGCTCGTCCATGGTGACAGGCTCAGCGCCGTAAACGCCGGTAAGCGTCAGATTCTTCCACTCCAGCAAATCCTGCAAATGCTCATAAAGATGCTCGGAATGCAGGAGCTCTCCCGCCATAATGGTCTTTTTCTGGTATTTATCAGAGTAAAAAGGCGCAATGCCCTGCTTGGTGGAGCCGTACTTTTTATCCTTCAGCCGAGCTTCCTCTAGACCGTCCTGAAGACGGTGCCAGGGCAGCAGCAGAGACGCCCGGTCGCTGATTTTCAGGTTGTCCGGGGTGATGGGCACGCCCTTTTGGGCAACATCCTGCATTTCCTGCCAAAGATTTTCCGGGTCAACGGCGACGCCGTTCCCGAGGATATTCACGACACCCTCCCGGAAAATGCCAGAGGGCAGCAGGTGCAGGGCAAATTTGCCGTGCTCATTGATAACGGTATGGCCGGCATTGCCGCCGCCCTGATAGCGGATAACGATGTCATAGTTTTCGGTCAGCAGATCGACCATGCGTCCCTTGCCCTCGTCACCCCAGTTGATGCCGACGATTACAGTATTAGCCATTTGGATTTCCTCCGATTCTAAAGTTGTAAGGATCGATGACAGCACGTTTACAGGGCGGAGGGGGTCCTCCGTCCTGTAGAATACGGTTATTTCAGATGCTCTTCCAGACGCTTCATGATCTCGGCGTAGGCTTCTTCCACACCGCCCATGTCGCGGCGGAAACGATCCTTATCCAGCTTCTCGTGGGTCTTGCTGTCCCACAGGCGGCTGGTGTCGGGGCTGATCTCGTCAGCCAGAACGATGGTGCCGTCGGACAGGCGGCCGAATTCCAGCTTAAAATCCACCAGAGTCACGCCGCAGGTCAGCCAGAAGGCTTTCAGCGCGTCGTTGATCCGGAAGGAGTAGTCTTCAATGGTCTTTATCTCTTCGGGGGTCGCCAGCTTCAGAGCGAGGGCGTGATAGGTGTTGAGCAGCGGGTCGCCCAGCTCGTCGTTTTTATAGGAGAATTCAATGGTGGGCTGCTCGAACACAACGCCTTCTTCCACGCCGTAGTGCTTGGAGAAGGAACCGGCAGCGATGTTGCGGACGATGACTTCCAGCGGAACGATGGAGACCTTCTTCACCAGCGTTTCCCGCTCGGACAGCTCCTTGACAAAGTGGGTGGGAATGCCCTGCTTTTCAAGATAAGCCATCAGGCGGTTGCTCATCTGGTTGTTGATGACGCCCTTGCCTGCGATGGTGCCCTTTTTCAGACCGTTGAAAGCGGTGGCGTCGTCCTTGTAATCCACGATCAGGAGTTCGGGATCGTCGGTGGCGAAAACCTTTTTGGCCTTGCCCTCATACAGCTGCTGCAATTTTTCCATTTGTGTTTACCTCCATATGTGTATTCATTGTCGGTTTCAGGAAACGGCGGCAGCCCACTGCGGCCCCCATCTCACACTCTTTAGAATACCACAATATGTGGCGGAACGCAATCATCATTTCCACGATATGTGCCGCTTTTGCGGGGCGAAAATTGGAACTTTTGTCTGCCCGTGCAGCCGCGGAAACCCGGTTATTTCCCGCTGTCGCCGTAGTTGGCGAGGACGCGGGCGGAGGGGTCGTTCACATTGCAGCCCTCCCAGGATTTGTTGGGCATCCAGAAGTCCACGATCATCTGGCTCTGTCCGGGATAGTATTTCTCGAAAATCTCCCGGTAAAGCAGGGACTCTTTGGTAAACGGCTGGGCATGGGTATACTTTGCCCGTTTTTCCTCAAATTCTTCCTGCGTATAGACGGTTTCGGCATATTCCTTGAGATAGTCCACCATGGAGTGACCCACGGCGTCGGAAAAAGCCGCCTTTTCCCGCCAGAGAATGTCGTGAGGCAGGTAATCGCCCTTTTCAAAGGCGTGACGCAGCAGATACTTGCCCTTTCCGTATTTGTTCAGCTTCATCTCCGGGTCAATGGCCATGACGTATTTGACAAAGTCCAGATCACCGAAGGGCACCCGCGCTTCCAGAGAGTTGACGCTGATGCACCGGTCTGCCCGGAGCACGTCGTACATGTGCAGCTCCCGGATGCGCTTCTGGGCTTCCTCCTGAAACGCCTTGGCGGATGGGGCAAAGTCGGTGTACTTGTAGCCGAACAGCTCGTCGGAGATCTCGCCGGTGAGCAGAACCCGGATGTCAGTCGTCTCATGGATGGCCTTGCACACCAGATACATACCGATGCTGGCACGGATGGTGGTGATGTCGAAGGTTCCCAGCAGCTCCACCACCGGTTCCAGCGCGGCGAGAACGTCCTCCTTGGAGATGATGACCTCGGTATGGTCGCTGTGGATGTAATCCGCGACCTGTTTCGCGTATTTCAGGTCAATGGCATCCTCACTCATGCCAATGGCAAAGGTGCGGATGGGCTTTTCGCTTTCCCGGGCGGCAATGGCGCACACCAGAGAAGAATCCAGTCCGCCGCTGAGCAGGAAGCCGACCTTGGCGTCGGCCACCAGACGCTTCTTCACACCGGCCACCAGCTTGTCGTGGATGTTGGCGCAGACCGTTTCCAGATCATCGGGAAGCACATGGTCTACCGCTGCGATGTCGCAGTAGCAGACGAATTTCCCGTCGCAGTAATAATGTCCCGGAGGAAACGGCAGGATTTTGTCGGTCAGCCCCACCAGATTTTTCGGTTCGCTGGCAAACAGGATCGTGCCGTTTCCGTCGTAGCCGTAATACAGCGGGCGAATGCCGATAGGGTCGCGGGCGGCGATAAACTTTTTCTGCTTTCCGTCATAGAGAATGCAGGCAAACTCCGCATCCAGCTTGGCAAACATGCCGACGCCGTACTTTTCGTACATAGGCAGCAGCACCTCGCAGTCGGACTCGCTGGTAAAGGTGTAGTCCTTGGACAATTCCTTTTTAAGCTTTTCAAAGCCGTAAATCTCGCCGTTGCAGACCACCCAGCTTCCGTTCAGACCGAAGGGCTGCATCCCTTCCGGATGAAGCCCCATGATGGAGAGTCTGTGAAAGCCGAGCATCCCCTGCCCCACGTCAATGACGCGGGAATCGTCAGGGCCTCGGGAAACCGTTCTGGCGAAGCCTGCCTGAAACGCGGTCAGATCGGCGGGCCTGCCGCAATACCCAATGATGGAACACATAGGAATTCCTCCTCAAATAGCCCGCGGGAGAGCCTTGCGGCTCTCCCTTGGGTTCTCTTTTTCTCTGATACCGGGGGTGGTCAGTCCCCTTGATGGCTGTTACTTTACACCAAACAGCAGTTCGCCGTAGGTGGGGAACGGCCAGTAATCGGAAGAAGTCTGGGTCTCCGCCTCGTCCGCGACAGCCCGGAGGGCTGCCATCTTGCCGAGAATGGTGTCCCGGATGGCGAAGGACTCTTCCTTGACACTCTCCGCATTCTTCAGCTCCAGAACGGCGGATTCCAGCTCGTCGGTCTTCTCGGCGATCTGGTCGGTCAGGCCGGACAGCTTGGTGACAAGGCCGGTCTCATAAGCACAGGCCAGATTGGGCGCGACGGCTTTCTTCGCAGCCACGGAAGCGGCCAGCTCGGCGGCATAGCCTTCCACTGCGGGGAGGATCTGCTTCCTCGCCATGTCCACCATGGTGTTGGCCTCGATGATGACGGCCTTGCAGTAGTTCTCCAGCATGATGTCGCACCGCGCCTGAATCTCGGACACGGAGTAGATCTTGTGGGCGGTGAGCATATCCACGTTCTTCTTGTCCAGCAGATGGGGCATGCAGTCGGGGGTCGTGGGATAGTTGCACAGGCCGCGAACCTCGGTGGCTTCCTTGATCCATGTGGCATCGTAGCCGTTGCCGTTGAAGATGATGCGCTTGTGATCCTTGATGGTCTTCTTGATCATGTCATGCAGGGCGGTCTCAAAGTCCTCCGCGCCTTCCAGACGGTCGGCGTAAATTTTCAGGGACTCGGCCACGGCGGCGTTGAGCATGATGTTGGCGCAGGCGATGGAATTGGAGGAACCCAGCATACGGAACTCAAACTTGTTGCCGGTAAAGGCGAAGGGCGAAGTACGGTTCCGGTCGG
>OKSB01002486.1_pt1 | contig 16336 bp, 16 predicted proteins | sample 1601171 | NCBI WGS metagenome assembly OKSB01 (sample SAMEA3541496, study PRJEB24748) | human gut metagenome | biome: human gut; feature: human-associated habitat; material: faeces | place: China | collected 2012 | reverse complement strand
CCCTTTCCCTCATGTGCCGCTGGTTCCGTGTGGCTGTCCTGCCCCTTGACGGGGAGCTGGCCGCAGCCCTCTTGTGCCGGGGAAGCCGGAAACGGTGTGCCGTCTGCGGGGCGGCCTTTGTCCCCAAATCCAACCGGGGAAAATACTGCCCCGACTGCGCCGGGCGCATGAAGAAAATCAAAGCCGCCGAGAGAAAGCGGAAACAAAGGCAGAGATGTCACGCTTTAGAGCCTTTCAAACCCGCATAAATCAAGGCTTTTTTCGTGGGTGTCAAAGGGTATGCGATACATTTATCCTTTCCCCCCGGAAATGCCGTCCTAATGCGTGACAAAGCCCAAAAACGACACAACACAGAGGGAGGTGATACTATCGCTGATTATATCAGGGCAGACACCACGCTGCCCGCCTATCTTCCATACCCCCGTTTCCTGCTGAAAATGGAGATTTCACAGACCGCCAAGCTGCTGTATGCGCTTTTATTAGACCGCTCCACCCTGTCACAGAAGAACGGCTGGCAGGACGGCGAGGGCAGGATATTCATTGTCTACCCCGTTGCGGAGATAGCGGAAATGCTGGACAAGGGTTGTACCGCCATCAAGGGAGCCTTGAAAGAACTGGACGCAGCCGGGCTTTTAGAACGGGAACGGCGGGGCTTCTCCGCACCCAATCGGCTTTATGTGAAAGTGCCGCCTGTCCCAGTGGTACGGTTTTCCGACCAACTGATGGCCGGAAAAGCGACCCTCATACAGTCGGAAAAGCGACCTTATGACGGTCGGAAAACCGACCCTATGATGGTCGGAAAACCGACCCCTAACAAAACTAATATAAACAACTTAATAGAGAACCAAACAATGAGAGCGAGTGGGGAGCCGCCCACAGCTTATGGCCGATATGAGAATATTTTTCTGTCAAAGGACGAATATGACGAGTTACAGGCAGAATACCCGGACAGGCTGGAACGGCTGATTGAGGAAATGAGCCATTACCTTGCCGCCAGCGGGAAAGCCTACCAGAATTATGCCGCCGCCTTGCACAGATGGGCGGCCAATGACAAAAAGGGAGCCGTAAAACAGGGCATCCCCGACTATACCTGTATGGAGGGAGAAAGCTTATGACAAGTGAAATCAAAGATATTTTGGAGAACATGACAACCGCCGCCCCGGAGATGGAGGACTATATCGGCGAGGACGGACTGCTTTACTGCGGAAAGTGCCATACGCCGAAAGAAGCCTACTTCCCGGAGGGTAAGGAGCTGTTTGGCCGTGACCGCCACCCGGCAGAGTGCGACTGCCAGAGAGCCGCCCGTGAGCAGCGGCAGGCCGCCGAGGAACACCGCCGCCATGTGGAAGCCGTGGAAAATCTGAAACAGAGGGCTTTTGCCGACTCAGCCATGCAGCAATGGACATTCGAGAACGACAACGGCAGAAACCCGCAGACCGGGATTGCCCGGCGGTATGCGGAGCATTGGGAAGAAATGCAGGCCGAAAACATCGGCTGCCTGTTCTGGGGGAACGTCGGCAACGGGAAAAGCTACCTTGCGGGCTGTATCGCAAACGCCCTCATGGAGAAAGAAGTCCCCGTATATATGACGAACTTCGCCGTTATCCTGGGCGACCTCTCTCCCGGCTTTACAGGCCGGAATGAGTATATTTCCCGCCTTTGCCGCTATCCGCTGCTTATCATTGACGACTTCGGCATGGAGCGTGGCACCGACTATGGACTGGAACAGGTATTCCATGTGATTGATACCCGATACCGCAGCAACAAGCCGCTGATCGCCACCACCAACCGCCCGCTGGACGAGTTGAAAAAGCCGACAGACACGGCCCATTCCCGGATTTATGACCGACTGCTGTCCATGTGCGTCCCGATACGCTTTACTGGCGTCAACTTCCGGCAGGAAACCGCAAAGCGGAAAATGGAAACCATGAAGAAACTGCTGGCTGAATGAAAGGAGTATTGCCTATGGAGAATATCAAGCAGCACGACCACCGTACCACCCGCCGCCCCGACTGCGTGACGGAAATCCGCATGGGGAATACCGTTCTTGTCGTGTCCGGCTTTTTCAAGAAAGACACCACCAGCACCGCCGCCGACAATCACAATCTTTTTCAATGGCGTAGTCAACGTGACCCCCTTAAATTTATTAACCAATTGTTAATTAATGGTTATTAACATAGCTCTTAATTAACAACAGGTTACAGCAATGAAAATGTTCTTCGCTATTGAGAATAACATGAATGGTGCATTGGTCATACCAAAATTGATGTTAATCAAGTTTTGTTGCTGAAAAGATAGGCGACTTTACCGGGTGAGATCAAAAAACAGAGTTTATTGTTTATTATTTGAGCGAATTTGTGAGAGTGATATAGAGTGAGGGGTGTATGCAGGGCGTTCGGTAGGCCTGATAAGAAGCGCATCAGGCATTGATGCTCGACTGTCGGATGCGGCGTGGACGCCTTATCCGACCCACAGAATTCGGAGCGCATCAGGTACCGGCAAGGTTACCTGATGCGACGAGGGCATTTACCCGAGGGTTTTGAACGCTTTAATGCGCTGCAAATGCGGGGAGATATTCTTGAATTTGTGCGTCTGCTCTTCGTCCCAGACAATCTCGTAATAATGATGCAACTCTTCAGATGTCCGCTGGCTGTTAAGCGCTTCATCATTACGCGACAAAATCACCAGGCAACGATCGCGATTCTTCTCGCGGAAGTTGGTCACACACTTAGTGGCAATATCGGCATACTCTTCCGGGCGATCAATCTTGCCTTCCATGTTCTCATAAGGGAACAAATTAGGGTTGAAGATCACCTGGCGGATGTCGCAAAGAAAACCAATCCGTTCCGCCCAGTATCCGCCCAAGCCAACGCCGCAAATTAGCGGACGCTCGTCAACGTTCAGTTGCAACATTTTGTCCACTTCTTTGAGCAGATGCTGCATATCATGTTTCGGATGCCGCGTACTGTAGCTTATCAAGCGTACATCCGGGTCAATAAACTGCAATTGTAAGACTTTCTCGTGGTTACCCGGACTGTTAGAGTCAAAACCGTGTAAATAGATAATCATCGCTTCCTCACATAAGCCAGGGTTAGTGACCTGCTTTCTCTTCCTGCCAGCGTTCATGTAACTGATTCAGACGGGTGCTGATCGCTTTCCAGCGAGCCGAGTCCATCAGTTCCTGTCGCGAAAATGAACCTTTATGATACAAACGTGTAACACGTTCTGCCTTGATCGGTGACAGATTATCTAACACGCTGACGGCCCCTTTACGATTATTGCAGACCAGGATCATATCGCAACCCGCATCCAGTGAAGCCTGCCCGCGTTCGGCATAACTGCCCATAATCGCGGCACCTTCCATCGATAAATCGTCAGAGAAAATCACGCCGTCAAAACCCAGTTCCTGACGCAAAACGGTTTTCAGCCAGTAGGGAGAACCGCTCGCCGGACGCGGATCAACATCACTGTAGATCACATGCGCAGGCATAATGGCGTCGAGTTTATTTTCGCGGATTAAGGAACTGAAGACCGACATATCTTTAGCGCGAATCTCCGCTTGTGGACGTGGATCGCACGGTGTTTCTTTGTGTGAGTCTGCCTTTACTGCACCGTGTCCTGGGAAGTGTTTCCCGGTCGTTTTCATTCCGGCTTCATGCATACCATCAATAAACCGGCTGGCAATTGCCAGGGCTTTTTGTGGATCGGCATGATAAGAACGCTCGCCAATCGCCGCGCTGATATGCCCGACATCCAGCACAGGCGCAAAGCTGATATCAATATCCATAGCGATCATTTCGCTGGCCATCAACCAACCTGCCTCCTGCGCCAGTTTGCCACCCTCTTCCATTCCTGACAGCGCAGCGAATGATTGCGCCGCTGGCAAGCGGGTAAAACCTTCACGAAAACGCTGCACGCGTCCACCTTCCTGATCAACCGCCACCACCAGACGATTGCGCGAAGCTGCGCGGATCTGGCGCACCAGTTCACGTAACTGGGCAGGATCATGATAGTTACGCGTAAAGAGAATCAGCCCTCCCACCAGCGGATGCGCCAGTATTTCACGCTCTTCCGCGTCCAGTTCGTAACCTTCGACATCCAACATTACTGGACCCACACTGCTCTCCTTATTGTTTTATTAATAGCTGCCGCCAGGTGTCATCGGCCAGCCTGATAAATTGTTGATCGCCGGTTTGTCGCCAGCGGTACTCAAACCACCCTGCTTTGAGCATCAGCAGCCAGGGAAACCATCGCCTGACCTGACGCCATAATTGCGCCGGATAAATCTTCGCGCGAGTGGCATAGTCATTGACCAATTGCCGGTGCTGTTCAGTATTTTCCACCCACACCGCCGCCAGTTCCAGCGCGATATCACCATCTCCGGCATACTCCCAGTCGATGAGTTTTAACCCTGACGCGCTATGCACTAAATTTCCGGCGTGGACATCCATATGCAATGGACTTAAGCGTAAAGGCCGTGGTTCCCGCGCTTTGCGCAGACGTTTTAACATTCGCAGCCAACCCACTGTCCGCCGCGCCGGATCGCTTTGCTGCCAGTACAGTTCCAGTAACGGCAACAGCGTTATTCGCCAGCCAAAACGTGGTTGTTGATGTAGATAATACAGCAAGCCTGCCAGTTCGTTGGTATCCGGCAAATACGTTTTTACCGCGCCGGGCAGATAGTCGACTACCATCCAGTCACGGAGATATAAATGCGGCTTCGGTGCAATGCATGCGGGTAGTTGTGATAAAGCCCGATACTGGCGCAAGAACGCGGACTGCGGCGCATCAGGATCGTGCGGCTGACGCACAACAAAACGCTGGCCCTGATGTTCAATGAGAAAACTCCCGCCACTAAGCCCACTATTAAACGTCGTGACGGGATGATACTGCGGGAAAAAGCGCGACAGCAATTCGTCGCGCGTGATGGGATTATTGCTGCGAAACGGCACCTTTACCTGACCAGATAATTTCGCCCGTCTGCACCAGCATCAGCTGCATTTGTAGGGTCGGAGCGTTAACGTTGCCAGAGGCGCTGGAGTACAGCACGTAATGAGCGCCGACATTGCGGGCAATGCCTATGGCTTTACTACGGGTGCCTAAACTGTCCTGCGGCGACAAACCTAACTGTTGCTTCGCCATCGACAGTTGCTGGGCGGAAACCAGGGTAAATTTCCCGTTATTAGCCAGCGCATTTCGCAGCGTTTCGGTCGCTTCTGCGGCATTCAACGAACCGTTAGTACGGTTGTTAACGCTATCAACCAGCAGGACGCTACCCGCAGTCACCCCGTCAGCCCCAAGCATCTTACTGACCATCGGCTGCATTGCGCCATTCCAGTCATAATGGCGAATATGCGGCGCAGGCGGTGCAGTTTGATCTTCGTGCTCAATTGGGCCTGGCTGCTGCGGGATCGTCGGCACCGAGGGCACTGTGGGGACAGGCTGTTGTGGCTCGGCTGGTTGTTCCGGCGCTGGTTTCACTTCTTCTACCGGTGCAAGTTCACGTTGCCCCACACACCCGGCGAGAAACATCGCCAGCGCGGTAATCAAGGCGTAGCGACTCATTTTTGTCATCAAGATTCACCCCTTACAAATATAGATAAAGTCTGACTTTGTGCGCCCCCAGAAAATTGGCGCTGCCGTACAGCGTTACCGCCGAATGTGCGGGAATGGTAACGCTGCGTGGCCTTTCCAGAGGATGCATCTCCAGCCCTCTGGCGTCATACCAGTAAAAACGATAATGAACGGTAACGGGTTCTTGCCTTTCGTTATAAAGCGTTGAGGATGCTGAAGGTTGAATATCAGACGTCGAAAGGACGGGCTTTTCTGCACTGATGCCCGCAGCCAATAAAGATGACTCCATCACCAGCGATTGCTCATCATTCACCGGAATTTCCGGATGTGAACGACAGCCCACCAGCAGTAACAACACCAGAGACACCAGCCCAAAGCATCCTTTTCTCATCGTTACAGACCTTTATGCGCCAGCATTGGTCCCAGCGGACGGCCACCCAACAAGTGCATATGGATGTGGTAAACCTCTTGTCCGCCATGGCGGTTGGTATTCATGATCAGACGATAGCCATCTTCGGCAATACCTTCTTGCTCAGCAATTTTTGCCGCTACGGTGATCATGCGTCCCAGCGCCTGCTCATGCTCAGCTGAGACGTCGTTCACAGTCGGAATGAGGATATTCGGAATGATCAGAATATGCGTTGGCGCTTGCGGCGAAATATCGCGAAACGCCGTTACCAGATCATCCTGGTAGACGATATCGGAGGGGATCTCACGACGAATAATTTTGCTGAATATAGTTTCTTCTGCCACGACATTTTCCTTTTTCAAATAGCCATGCGTTGCGCCATGCTACGCCGCGCCACACTGCGAGTATAGAGTATGGTCGAGTTAAACCTGCTCTTTCAACCTTAACTCACGATTTCTTAAGCAAAAAATCGTTTTGCTGCCGTATATATCGCCATTATTCCCATTTCTGCCTGCGAATGCGCTGAAAAGACATTCTCTGTTTGGTTTACATGACAAATATGAATGCGTATATTTCTCATTTGCATTTACAAACAAAATTATTCGCACACTAAATATAATCGCTCATCACCCTCCTCCGGCATGAGCCTGACGACAACATAAACCAAGAGATTTCAAATGCTTTCAACACAATTTAACAGGGATAATCAATATCAAGCCATCACCAAACCGTCACTACTTGCCGGTTGCATAGCACTGGCACTATTACCTTCTGCCGCTTTTGCTGCACCAGCCACTGAAGAAACGGTGATTGTTGAGGGTTCAGCCACAGCTCCAGATGATGGCGAAAATGATTACAGCGTAACGTCTACCTCTGCGGGTACCAAAATGCAGATGACTCAACGTGATATTCCTCAGTCGGTCACTATTGTTAGCCAGCAGCGGATGGAAGATCAGCAGTTACAAACGCTGGGCGAAGTGATGGAAAACACGCTGGGGATCAGCAAAAGTCAGGCGGATTCCGATCGTGCTCTTTATTATTCCCGCGGATTCCAGATCGATAACTATATGGTTGATGGTATCCCCACCTATTTTGAATCGCGCTGGAATCTGGGCGACGCACTTTCTGATATGGCACTCTTTGAACGCGTAGAAGTAGTGCGTGGCGCGACAGGACTCATGACCGGGACGGGTAATCCATCTGCGGCAATTAATATGGTTCGAAAACACGCGACCAGTCGTGAATTTAAAGGCGATGTCTCGGCGGAATACGGTAGCTGGAACAAAGAACGGTATGTGGCGGATTTACAAAGCCCACTCACCGAAGACGGTAAAATCCGCGCGCGAATTGTCGGCGGCTACCAGAATAACGACTCATGGCTGGACCGCTACAACAGTGAAAAGACCTTCTTCTCGGGCATTGTCGATGCTGATTTAGGCGATCTTACGACGCTTTCAGCCGGTTACGAATATCAGCGCATTGATGTTAATAGCCCTACCTGGGGCGGTTTACCGCGCTGGAATACTGATGGCAGCAGCAACAGTTACGATCGCGCACGCAGTACCGCACCTGACTGGGCGTACAACGATAAAGAGATCAACAAGGTCTTTATGACCCTGAAGCAGCAGTTTGCTGATACCTGGCAAGCGACACTGAATGCCACCCACTCTGAAGTCGAATTTGACAGCAAAATGATGTATGTCGATGCCTATGTAAACAAAGCGGATGGTATGCTGGTTGGGCCATACAGTAATTATGGACCTGGCTTTGATTATGTCGGCGGCACCGGTTGGAACAGTGGCAAACGTAAAGTTGATGCGCTGGATTTGTTCGCTGACGGTAGTTATGAATTGTTTGGTCGTCAGCACAATCTAATGTTTGGTGGCAGTTACAGCAAACAAAACAATCGTTACTTCAGTTCATGGGCCAACATCTTCCCGGATGAAATTGGCAGTTTCTACAACTTTAATGGCAATTTCCCACAAACCGACTGGTCACCACAGAGCCTGGCGCAGGACGATACCACACATATGAAATCGTTATATGCTGCCACTCGTGTCACCCTTGCCGATCCGCTGCATCTGATCCTCGGCGCACGTTATACCAACTGGCGGGTTGATACGCTGACTTACAGCATGGAGAAAAACCACACCACGCCTTACGCTGGTCTGGTGTTTGACATCAATGACAACTGGTCGACCTACGCCAGCTATACCTCTATTTTCCAGCCGCAAAATGATCGTGACAGTTCAGGCAAATATCTGGCTCCAATCACCGGTAACAACTACGAGCTGGGTCTGAAATCGGACTGGATTAATAGCCGTCTGCCCACCACGTTAGCCATCTTCCGTATTGAGCAGGATAATGTCGCTCAGTCCACCGGTACACCTATCCCCGGCAGCAACGGCGAAACCGCCTATAAAGCGGTGGATGGGACAGTCAGTAAAGGGGTGGAATTTGAACTCAACGGCGCAATTACCGACAACTGGCAGCTGACATTTGGCGCAACGCGCTATATTGCAGAGGATAACGAAGGAAACGCCGTTAATCCTAATCTGCCACGCACCACGGTTAAAATGTTCACCAGCTATCGGTTGCCTGTCATGCCAGAGTTGACGGTCGGCGGTGGTGTTAACTGGCAAAATCGCGTGTATACCGACACCGTGACACCGTATGGCACCTTCCGCGCCGAGCAAGGTAGCTACGCGCTGGTGGATCTCTTCACCCGCTACCAGGTGACGAAAAACTTCTCGTTACAGGGGAACGTCAATAACCTGTTCGACAAAACCTACGATACCAACGTGGAAGGTTCTATCGTCTACGGCGCACCGCGTAATTTCAGCATTACCGGCACGTATCAATTCTGAATAACACCTGTAAAAAAGGCAGCCATCTGGCTGCCTTAGTCTCCCCAACGTCTTACGGATTAGTGGTTACGGATGTACTCATCCATCTCGGTTTTCAGGTTATCGGATTTAGTACCGAAAATCGCCTGAACACCAGAACCAGCAACCACTACGCCCGCTGCGCCCAGTTTCTTCAGGCCGGCCTGATCCACTTTAGACACATCAGCAACGCTGACGCGCAGACGGGTAATACATGCGTCGAGGTTAGTAATGTTTTCTTTACCACCAAATGCAGCAACCAGAGCCGGTGCCATTTCGCTGGTACCTGTCGCTTTTGCATCTTCAGTCGCGTCTTCACGACCCGGCGTTTTCAGATCCAGTGCTTTAATCAGCACGCGGAAGATGGTGTAGTAAACAATCGCATAACCGATACCGACGATCGGGAACAGCCACAGTTTGCTGCTGTTACCAGACAGAACGATGAAGTCGATCAGACCGTGCGAGAACGACGTACCGTCACGCATCCCCAGAAGAATACAGATTGGGAATGCCAGGCCTGCCAGAATCGCGTGGATGATGTACAGGATCGGCGCAACGAACATGAAGGAGAACTCGATCGGCTCGGTGATACCGGTCAGGAACGAGGTCAGCGCCGCGGAGATCATAATACCGCCCACTTTCGCGCGGTTTTCTGGTTTAGCAGAGTGCCAGATAGCAATTGCGGCAGCTGGCAGACCGTACATTTTGAACAGGAAGCCACCAGACAGTTTACCCGCAGTCGGGTCACCCGCCATATAACGCGGAATGTCGCCGTGGAAAACCTGACCTGCTGCGTTGGTGTATTCACCAATCTGCATCTGGAAAGGTACGTTCCAGATGTGGTGCAGACCAAACGGTACCAGGCAACGTTCGATGAAACCGTAAATGCCAAACGCAACTACCGGGTTCTGGTAAGCAGCCCACTGAGAGAAGGTCTGGATTGCAGAACCAATCGGCGGCCAAATGAAGGACAGCACAACGCCAGTAAAGATGGCAGCCAGGCCAGAAATGATCGGCACAAAGCGTTTACCGGCAAAGAAGCCAAGATACTCAGGCAGCTTAATACGGTAGAAACGGTTAAACATGTACGCTGCGATCGCACCGGAGATAATCCCTCCGAGTACGCCAGTATCCGCCAGGTGTTTAGAGGCGATTTCTTCAGCAGGTAAATGCAGTACCAGTGGCGCAACCACGGCCATGGTTTTAACCATGATGCCATAGGCAACAACTGCGGCCAGCGCGGATACGCCATCGTTATTGGTAAAGCCGAGGGCGACACCGATCGCAAAAATCAGTGGCATGTTTGCAAAGACGGAACCGCCTGCTTCTGCCATAACATGCGATACAACGGCGGGCAGCCAGCTGAAATTCGCGGAACCGACGCCCAGCAGAATACCTGCGATAGGCAGTACGGATACCGGCAGCATCAGCGATTTACCGACCTTTTGCAGGTTAGCAAATGCATTCTTAAACATAATTGAGAGTGCTCCTGAGTATGGGTGCTTTTTTTACGTTCTCACGCGTGGCAAGGGGGGAGAGCCTCGCCGTGTACAGGGCATCTAAGCGCCCTTTATTTATTACACAGAGTAAAATAATTCAGTGCCAATTTGTTTGACGGCTATCACGTTTCAACTTCAGATCATTGGAGAAGTTGCACATTTTGACAAAACATATGTCACAATATTTCAAACGTGGTTATTCACCGCCCAATTTTCGGCGGTGAACTTTACTCGTTTTAGCCATTAATTACGAGCTTTAAAAAAACTCATTCAACGGATGGATTGAAGGCGGGAAGCGTCGATGTGAAACAGACGGGCGAAGTTATCGGTGGTTACCTGCGCCAGTTCTTCAACGGCAACACCTTTCAACACAGCCATGTATTCTGCAACGTCACGAACCATCGCAGGTTGATTCTCTTTTCCTCGATGCGGTACCGGCGCAAGGTAAGGTGAGTCAGTTTCCACCAGTAACCGATCCAGGGGGACATAACGCGCAGCATCGCGCAGTTGCTCCGCATTACGGAAGGTCACAATGCCGGAAAAGGAGATGTAAAATCCGAGATCCAGTAATTTACCCGCCGTTTCTCTGTCCTCTGTAAAACAGTGTAGTACGCCACCGCAATCCGTCACTTTTTCTTCGCGCAGAATTGCCAGCGTATCGGCACGGGCGTCACGGGTATGGACGATAACCGGCTTGTTCAGTTCACGACCAATCTGGATATGATGGATGAAGGACTCTTGCTGACGTACTTTAGTTTCCGGCGTGTAATAATAATCCAGCCCGGTTTCACCCAGCGCTACAACACCCTCTTCTGCCGCCAGACGGCGTAAATCTTCTACATCGTAGGGATCATTCTGGTTGAGTGGATGCACGCCACAAGAAAATACGACGTTGTCACGTTCGCCTACCAGATCCCGCATGTGTAAATAGCCCGGTAATGTTGTGGCGACTGCCAGACAAAAATTCACATCGCGTGCGGCGGCTTTCGCCAGAACGTCATCCACGTCCTTATGCAAAGATTCATAATCCAGACCATCGAGATGGCAGTGTGAGTCGACTAAAAACATGATGTCTCTCTTAAAGATGAGGAACCGGTAGCACAACGCCCGGTTGCAGGTAATGCTCAATACGCAGTAAAAGATCGGTGATGAGAAGCTCGCGGTTGATGCCTGTGACAGACATTAACTGTTCACGAATGTGGCAAACATCCCCCAGTATAGCCTGCAGGCGCGAGGGAGAAAGATGGTTTGCCAGTTCGGCGACCAGGCCCGGCACATCAACATTGGTCACCTGCGCAGCACCATGATGGCGTTTTAGCGCATCCATCAGCAACGTTGCCAGCCAGTGTAAACGCGCCGGAGCTTGTTCATGATTAAGGGCCGCTAGCAGCGAATACCAGTCGCCCGATGGCACGCTATATGCCAACGCCTGACACAATGTTTCACGAGCCTGCCAGTTATCTCCCTGAAACAACGCCAGTGCCGCGCCAGGCGAACCGGCGCTTAAGCGCAATGCGGCAAGTAATGCATCCTGTGACATTGTCACTTCGCGTGAAAGCCAGGTCACGGCGTACTGTTCCGGCGGCGGCGCAAGGTAATGTAACCGACAACGACTACGTAATGTTGCCAGTAAACGTTCAGGCTCGCGGGTAGCCAGGAAAAACCAGGTTTCTGCTGGTGGCTCTTCAAGCGTTTTCAGCAATGCGTTAGCCGCGGCGTCGGTCAGTAAGGCAGCATCGGTTACCCAGACAACTTTCGCACCACCTAGGCGTGCGTGCTCATTCAGCTTTTCGGTGACCTCACGTACCGCATCAACGCCCAGCGTATTTTTTCCTTTTTCGGGAGCCAGGGTGTAGTAATCGGGATGCGTGCCAGCCTGCATCAACTGACATCCACGACAGTGACCGCAACTTTTGTGGCCCTGCGGTTGTTGGCAGAGTAAATAACGGCTCAGGGCGTAGATTAAAGCATCATCGCCCATGCCCGGTAACGCCTGAATGAGTAGCGCATGGTGACCTCTTCCGGCCTGATAGCTGGCTACCAGTTTTTCGAAATCAGGTCGTAACCATGGATACCATCTCATGCGTCCAACTCCTTCACCCAGTGGGTCACGGTAGTGCGGATTGCATCCATCACGGCCTCCAGCGGCTGGGTGGCATCAATGGTATGAATGCTTTTATCTTGTGCTGCCAGTTCCAGATAGCGGGCGCGGGTGCGATTAAAGAAATCGAAAGACTCTTGCTCAATACGATCCAGCTCGCCGCGCGCACGCGCGCGTTTTAAGCCAACTTCCGGGGTAACATCGAGATAGAGCGTTAAGTCGGGGCGAAAATCCCCGAGAACAGCATCACGCAGTGTTGCCAGCATATGTTGGTCAATACCACGTCCGCCGCCCTGATACGCCTGAGTGGAGAGATCGTGGCGATCGCCAATCACCCAGGTGCCGTTAGCCAGAGCTGGTTTGATGACCGTTTCTACCAGTTGAACGCGCGCGGCATAAAACATCAGAACTTCGGCTTTATCGGTAATGACTTCATCGCCTACCGATTTGATATCCAGCACCAGGCTTCTTAACTTTTCGGCAAGTTGCGTACCGCCAGGTTCCCGAGTGAAAACCATGTCGCGGATACCCAGTTGCTCGAGCGTCTCAACCACCACATTACGCGCGGTAGTTTTGCCTGCGCCTTCCAGCCCCTCAATGACGATATACTTACTGCGCATTTTTTTCCTTAAGCACTTTCAGATAATCCTGCACAGACTTGTTATGACTGGCAAGATTGGTATTAAACGTGTGACCACCTTTACCATCGGCCACAAAATAGAGATACGGCGTTTTTGCCGGATGCGCAGCAGCCTTCAGCGAATCCGCCCCCGGCGTCGCTATCGCACCTGGCGGCAGACCGGTAATGGTATAGGTGTTATACGCTGTCGGCGTTTCCAGGTCTGCACGAGAAAGTTTGCCATTATAACGCTCTCCCATCCCGTAAATCACGGTCGGGTCGGTCTGCAGGCGCATACCAATGCGTAAACGGTTGATAAATACCGAGGCAACCTGATCGCGTTCACTGGCAACGGCGGTTTCTTTTTCGATAATTGATGCCATCGTCACCAACTGGTTTTTATCTTTATAAGGCAGACCGTCCGCACGCCCTTCCCAGGCGCTATCGACCGCTTTCACCATTTTCTTGTGCGCTCGCTTGAGTAACGCGACATCGGTGGTATTGGCGGTATACATCCAGGTGTCTGGCCAGAACCAACCTTCAATCCACTCCGGGTTTTCCAGTTCAAGTGCCTGCGCTACGGTGGCGTACTTATCGTCGCTCAGCGTGTGCTTGATATACGGAGCCTCACGCAATTGCTTGAGGTAGTCGCTCAGACGCATCCCTTCTACCAGTCGCAGAGGGAACTGTGCTTCTTTACCGCTTTCCAGCAATTTCAGCATCTCGCGCACGGTCATCTGCGGTGTAAAGCGGTAAGTCCCGGCTTTAAAGTGAGAAAGATCCGGTTCGATACGCAGCAGCCATTGAAAAACCCGTGGGCGATTGATGATCTTATCGGCATAAAGCTGTTCACCGAGCGCCAGACGTCCGGTCCCTGGCTTCAGGGTAAATATCGTCTCTTCTTTGATAAGCAATTTGCTGTCGGCAAGATGGCGAACCTTCCAGACGCCCACACCAGCGGCGATACCCAGTACCACCAGCAATAACAAGATTATCAATAACACTTTTTTCATGACTAATTCGGGCGCTCACAAAGTGGGGCTAAATATTCATATAACGTTGCTGACGAAAAGGAGACATCGCCACAGGCACGTACGGGCATCACTGGCATTAACGCATTACAAATAACCATCTCATCTGCCTGCAACGCCTCTTCCAGAGAGGCTTGCACTTCGACAAGCTGATAAGAGGATTGTGCCAGCAAACGGATACAGAATTGTCGCATAATGCCGTTAACACCTGCCTGATCCAGTCGCGGCGTATAAACTACGTTGCCCTTCCGCCAGAACAAATTAGCCGCACAGCATTCCGTAACCCACCCTTCGCTGTCAAGGACCAGCGCCTCATCAGCGTTTGTCTGCTCAAGATGAGAGCGGATCAATACTTGCTCAAGCCGATTAAGATGTTTAATACCTGCAAGATGAGGATTGCGCCCCAGCCGCACCGGGCTTAGCGCCAACGTAATCCCCTCGTTACGCAAACGGTCGTAATGTGCAGGATAAGCCGTAACGGAGAGAATCCGCGTTGCCGGTCCGCTGTTCAATGTGCTGTACCCTCGCCCGCCACTACCGCGACTGATCACGACTTTCAGCACACCATTTTGCTGTTCTGCTGCCAGCGTTTTCATCTCTTGTTCAAGCTGAGGCCAGAAGTCACAGGAAATCATCAACCGCTGACAAGCATCCTGTAGTCGCTGGATATGCGCCGATAACAAACTGACTTTACCGTCGATAACTCTGGCGGTGGTAAAACAACCATCACCAAACTGCGTTGCCCGATCGCTTACTGCCAGCGATTCCTGCTTATGACCGTTAATTAAGAACATACCGGCTCCTTATCAGAGAATTGTTAGTGTGGCAGCATGTTCACTACGGAACAAGTCGGAATAAAAGCTAAGAAAAAAGGCCCGCAAGCGGACCTTTTATAAGGGTGGAAAATGACAACTTAGATCTTTTTAAAGATCAAAGAACCATTAGTGCCACCGAAGCCGAAGGAGTTACACAGAGTGTATTCCATTCCGCTAACCTGACGCGCTTCGTGCGGTACGAAATCCAGATCGCAACCTTCATCCGGGTTATCCAGGTTGATGGTTGGCGGAACAGCCTGATCGCGCAGCGCCAGGATGGAGTAGATAGATTCTACTGCACCCGCCGCACCTAACAGGTGACCGGTCATAGATTTCGTGGAGCTTACCAACACACGGCTTGCAGCTTCACCGAAGATGGTTTTCACCGCCTGCGCTTCAGCTTTATCGCCAGCCGGCGTAGAAGTACCGTGCGCGTTAACGTAGCCAATCTGACTCGCTTCAATGCCTGCATCACGCAGAGCATTTGCCATTGCCAGAGCTGCGCCTGCGCCATTTTCTGGCGGTGACGTCATATGATAAGCATCGCTGCTCATACCAAAGCCGACGAGTTCAGCGTAAATTTTCGCACCGCGTTTTTTCGCGTGTTCGTACTCTTCAAGTACCAGCATACCGGCACCATCGCCCAGTACGAAACCATCACGCTCTTTATCCCACGGGCGGCTCGCCGCTTGCGGGTTATCATTGCGGGTAGATAATGCACGTGCCGCGCCAAAACCACCAACGCCCAGCGGCGTACTGGCTTTCTCTGCGCCACCTGCAACCATCACGTCAGCATCGCCATACGCGATAATACGCGCAGCATGGCCAATGTTGTGCACGCCGGAAGTACAGGCGGTCGCGATAGAGATGCTTGGGCCACGCAGGCCATACATGATAGTCAGATGACCTGCCACCATGTTCACAATCGTTGACGGAACGAAGAATGGGCTGATCTTACGTGGACCACCGTTCATCAGAGATGTGTGGTTTTCTTCGATCAGTCCGAGGCCGCCAATCCCGGAGCCAATTGCGGCACCAATGCGGGTTGCGTTCTCTTCCGTTATTTCAAGGCCAGAATCCTGCATGGCCTGAACGCCAGCGACAATTCCATATTGAATGAAGGCATCCATCTTGCGCTGTTCTTTGCGCGAGATAATGTCCTCACAGTTAAAATCCTTTACTAAGCCAGCAAATTTCGTTGCATAGGCGCTAGTATCGAAATGGTCGATTAGGCTGATGCCACTCTGACCGGCAAGCAGAGCTTTCCAGGTAGACTCTACGGTATTGCCGACAGGAGACAACATGCCCAGTCCGGTCACAACTACACGACGCTTAGACACGTTTGTCCTCCAGGGAGGGAAAAAATGATTCTAGTGGGACAAAAAGATAAAACTCAGGCGGTC
>OKSB01002485.1_pt1 | contig 16340 bp, 10 predicted proteins | sample 1601171 | NCBI WGS metagenome assembly OKSB01 (sample SAMEA3541496, study PRJEB24748) | human gut metagenome | biome: human gut; feature: human-associated habitat; material: faeces | place: China | collected 2012 | reverse complement strand
CCGTGGCTGTCGCGCCGAGCAGCACGACGAGCGTCTTGCCGCCGTTATTCGTCGTCGCCATACGCGTCGTCTCCCTCGAAGTCGTTGTAGTCGCCCATCGCCTCCTCGAAAATCGACCGGTTTCGCGGGGATGCCTCCGGATCGAACTGGTCGGGCGCCTCCCCGTTGGCCAGCAACAGATTGGGGTAGCTTTTGCCCGCACCGGCCTCTGCCGTGTCGATCACCTCCAGATAGTAGGCCCGGTCTCCCGGAGGGTGCCAAGTCGGACATTCTTTCGTTCCAGTGACTTCTACTTTCACATAACGAGTTTTTATCGGTTCGGCTGATTCAGCCTTGACTCCACGGAATTTTACCTCACCGGTACGTTCTTCCGGTAAATCAATCGTTTTCCAATGTGTATAATGCTCACCGTCTTCAGCATATGAATAAACCACCTTTAGAGGAAAAAGAATCCAGGCCCCTATTTGATGAAGAAAATCTGTTTCCACACTTTGTATCTCTTTTGTTTCGCCCAAATCTATAACAAATGCACCATCGGTTCCTTCCCAACCAATCCAGCTATCAACAAAGGTTGCTCCACCAAACAAACCGTCAACCAATGCGTTCTTTCCTAATGCCGCATATTTTCCGGTAGGAGGAATTAGATAAGTAACTTTTGCACCCAAAGCTAAACTTCTTTCTTTCTGCGGCATGTAACGTTCGCGATACAATTTGCAATAGTCTACCGGTGAATTGGAACGCTCATTCAATGTAGGAACTTGAAACTCTTTCACGCGTTCCTCAAAAAGGTCTAACTTCTTATTAATATCTACCAAATCTTTTTCTGTCTCTGTTCGTGCAATCTCCAGTTCTGAATACTGAATTGGCAGACGTGCCCGTTGAACTCGTTTTAAGAAATCGGGTTCTGCTGCAACAGCCTTTTCAGCCAAATCAAATAAATGATTATAACGACGCATCAAAGCAGGCTTTAACATGCCATATTTATGTGATACAGGTGAATCATATATCCACAACCTCTGTCCACTACCAATTAATGCGCCTTCCATTATCTTTATGTACTGATAAAGATATGGCGCTGCTTCCCCATAATATCCATGCAGAAAATGTTGCATCAATGAGTCTACATTAACTTCTGGATTCCACATTAACTTTGACACTAAATAAGCGCGAAGTTCTGCAAAATCTCCTCCCCTGCTCCCTGCTATTTGAGAGAAATGCATGGTGGCATGATTCTTTTTGAAAAGACGGATATTGTCCTGTAAAATATGGAAATTAGGAAATGGAGCCAGATAATTATCAAAGTTAATACCGTAATCCCACACGAAAATATTATTGGTAATCTTAGACCATCCTTCCATGGCTTTCACAAACTCTTTTCCCGAAGCATTCTCCGTCAAAGTTACTTCACGGTCACAGTCAATATCACATAACATAATATTCACATTCGGCAAAGGTTTCACATGTTTCGGAGGATTCATCGTATATAGATAAGCCAATGTGGAAAATTCTTTATCCGGAAAACGGGCAGCCAACTTATTCAGAAAAGTGATGATACTTCCTGATAATGCTCCTTCATAATCATCAATTGCCTTACAAGCATCACACGTACAATTTGTATAATTACCATCATTCTGACTTACAGACATGATATGTTTATCTGGATTTGCTTTGAAAATAGAATCAACACGTTGAGCAACAATCTCAAAAACCTCCGGATTACTCAAACACCACTGGCTGGCCTTTCCCGGGTGGCGTTTTCCTTTAAAGTAAGAATAATATTCCGGATGTTCTTTCCCATAAATGGATGAAGGCAGAAGCTTATCAAAAGTATGCACCCAATAACCGGCAGCAAACACTTCATTCGGTTCCTCTAAACGATTCCACCACTTATAAATAGAGTCTGTATGGATAGCATAACATTGTGTCTGACGGTAACGAAAGCCCGGATTCTCGACTTTATTAATTAAGGGTAAGTTCACTGTTTTTGAAGGGGTAAGAGAATATTCATTCTCTCCCCAATAATCGATACCCAAATATTGCTCTAATAAAGTAACAACCCCATATACAACACCGTTTTCTTTACCAGATATTTTTAGAATACCATCTTGAGTAGAAATAGAGAATCCATCCTCTGTTACTTCCGCTGGAGATTGACCACCAATGAGAATATCTCCTTTTCGAGGAGTTTGACTTATAACAACAGGCAGCTTACAACTGGTTACTTTTTGAATAAATGTTTGTAACAAATTTGCAGCTGTCCACGATATTTGATTATTCTCTTTCAAAATGATCCTAGAACTTGTATTCCCATTAGTTACTAACATAGTTTGAGAGAGAGACGGAAACGCCATACTAATTCCCATAAACCATAAACAGAACCGTAGAATAATAGATAATTTCATGTTTTTCTTGCTATTAAAAGTTATTATATAATAGTAATACAATCAATATGATACTATTAAACAATCAATCTTTTTCTTTTTTCATTTATTAACTTATATAGTAAGTCCCACTTTATCCGAAAAAACGAAAAAGCGGGACTTAAAAATTTTCAATAACCTATTAATTATTTCGCATATAGGTCAAATTCCGTAAGGCTGACCGTATTGGGACCTTGTTTCACATAATACTTTAAATAACGCGTTTCAACGGCTTTCGAAAACTTAATATATTGTGTGCCACTCTTTGAAATAGTTACAGCACCAATAGATTTCCATTTTGCTCCATCACTCGAAGTAAATACTTCTACTGCAGTCGGTGAATAACTACTAGCATAACACTTATTTCTTATTCCTGTTAATGTCTGCACCTTACCTATATCCACAGTTAACCAATATTCTGCTCCTCCATCACGAGCTACATCAGAATTTGTTCCATCAATTAGATTTTTAGCATCTCCACGAGTCGTCGGGGCAACTTTTACAGTCCAGCCAGAACGATCGGCAATCAAAGTACCTTCAGCCGGTTGCCCGGACTCTACATTGACATGAATATTTTGAATTTTCAGATAAACTACTCCTCTGTTAGAGCTAAGTGCATCTAAGTTATTACCTTCTATAGAAGATATGGTAACTGGCAACAAATATCCCCCTTCTGTAGTCAACGATCCTACATTTAATAGCTCTATTTTTATAGAATCTCCAGATACACTTTCTCCATTTTCAATAGTAACAGTTTTATTGGTGAAAGAATAATTTTCAGCAGGTAATATGTTATATTCCGTATCATTAGCTTTATTGTAAGCACTTACTAGATTATCATCACTATCGGCTGTTATTTTCACATCTTTCGATAATCTCTCCGTGGCACATGCAACAAACCGATAATTAGGTTGTAACTCATTTACGACCACTGAATTATCTTTCAAAATCACTGACAACGATGCTTCATAAGAATCTACCGGAAAAACTTTCGTAGAAAGATAAAACTTAGAATTCATAGTAACTTCGTCATCATCGTCACAAGAGATGCACAGTGGTGATGCCATTAATGACATCACTACTGTTTTCCATATTATATTTTTCAATCTCATAATTACATCATTTGAATATTATATTATTTACCATCTGATCTAATGCCATCTACCCATCTGACAACTCCCTTAGGTGCCGTGGCTTTATTTCCATGACCAGTTGCATCTTTAAATTCGGTTCCTGACCCTTCATTCAATTTCCAATAAGCCTCCAAGCCATCTGTACCCGGATTTATCGCAAACATATTATTCTGAATCTGCGATTGTGAAATAGCAGTAGTCCAAAAACGTACTTCGCTAACTATAGCATCTGTAACCATCCAATCACCATTGCATATACCAAAGCTATTCTTAACAAGACGCAAAGGTTTTCTTGGAAGATCTAATGTTGCATCAATATTTCCATTTACATAAATAGTCAATTTCACTCCATCACAAACAAATGCTAAATGATACCATTGATTATTTTTAAACTTAGTAGCAGCATTTACTTGAGTACCTTGTGTTTTTATCTGCAAAATATTACCAGGAATCGGGCCATCACCAAAACGGATATAAATTTCACCATCTTCTGCGATACCATTACCTGGACCTGCAGAAAATATTGCTTGATTCTGATAGCTAGGAGGACCAGGATAACCAACTCCAGGAGTCACCCCATCCCCAAGTTCGCTCATATTAATACGCATTTCAAGTGACCATTGAGTTACTGTATAATCCTGACGCATTTCCATAGTAATTGGTTTTGTACCCGTCAACACTGGTGCAGAGGTTATAATAACCTGATCCATGATATAAATCATCACATCTGCACCTTCCAAAGTTTGTTGCCCACCTGATACAGCAGTAATAGCAACCGGTAGTGCAAATTTATCACCAGAATCAAGCATTTCCTTTGTCAACGGATCAATTGATACTTTAACAGTAGGAGCCACTAATTCTCCTTTTTTTATAACCACTGTCTTTTGATCAAAAGAATATGAACCTTCCGGCATAGATTTATAGTTCGTACCACTTTTTGTATTATATACTTCCAACGATTTCGGACTTAGTCCCAAAGTAACTTCTATATCTTTTGTTGCAATTTGTCCCGACCGAGGAGTCACAGTGACAACACTACCCTCTTCAGCTACTGTTACTTTTTTAGATTCATAAGACAAACTACTGGATTCAGCTAAATAAATTCTACTGCCGATAGTATCATACTTTGCATCTTCACAACTTGCTATAATTGCACAAAGCAATATGGCAAAGGCGAACATTATTGTATTTTTATTTTTTACCAGATATCTCATAATTATTATATCTTTAAATTTATTATTTTACCGGTGGATTCATAATGCGGATAGCATTACGCAAATAAGGATAAGATTCTTCTGTACCATCAATTGTATATTCATACTCCATATGATAAGTTCCGACCCCTCCTTTTACACATTTTTTCCCGTCAATAATAGGCGTCCAACGTGCCATACCTTCCAAAGACTTCATTTTATTTCCATATCGATCTGTGAAATCAGCACCACCAGACAAAGCCCATTTTTCAAAATTTTCAGTTACAATATATTTCTTAGCAACTTCTTCTGCAGTCAAATGCCCATCGAAGTTTCTTATTGTAGAGTTTAAACGGCTATCCAAATTGTCACGTCCAGTATTATCTCCTGGAGAATCATAAGCCTGCACTATAAAATAATTAAAATAAGGACCTGACTCCGATACAATACTTTGTGGCTCACCGTCAATTACTAATAGCCTGTCTGTACCCGATTTTGGTCCGATTCTTTCTCCCAAGGTCTGAATGAACAACAACATATTCTCATCACTTCCACTCATGTTACCTCGATGACCAAAATTAGGCTCATAGTCAATATCAAAGCCATCATATCCATATTTATCAATACTATCACATATTGCATGGGCATATTTCTTTATAGCTTCTTCCTTATTCTCATTCCATCCCCAGAATTCCAGATAATTATCTTTATATTCCTCGGGAGTCAATTGGTCACCGATATTTTGAACAATAAAACACATCAAAGCTTTAGTCCCTTTTACATTTTGTACATAACGCAAATCTTTTGTTTGCGCTTCTGTCAAATTTCTCCAGTTACCCCAAATAGAAACAAAATCCACACTATCAGGAAGTCCGGCTAAACATTTTTCTAAAGTAGCTCCATTTCCGGTCCAATTACCAAACCATCCGAAAGCAACCGGATGATCTGTTTTCTTATAAGCGCGAAGCTGGGCATAGTATTCTTCCGGAAGTGACGACTGAGTCATATCTTCCTGGAATTTTGGTTCCATGTCTGTCCAATCATCACACGCTGTATTCGCAACCGTTATGCCAAATAACAACATTATAAAATAGAATATCTTTCTCATACTATTTATATTAATATAGATTATACTATTATTCACTTATCCCTACGCTGCCACCAAACCTTAGTCTGATAATTATCAGCACCACCCAATTTACTTACAGCAGCATTTACATTAGCAGCATTACGAATATATTCCGATGGTGGGAACGGAATACGATTAGCTGAAGGAAGATTGGTTACATTCCCATTCAATAACGGGAAAAAACGCGGATACCCAGTACGACGATACTCACTCCATGCTTCTTGTCCCAAAGGCCACATTGCAATCCATTTTTGGGTTATTAATCTTTCCAGTTTTTCTTCCTCACCAGCATTATCTTTCCATTTGATAGTTATAGAGCTAATAGCACTTTCATTCCCCTTATTCTCATTAGGATCTACATAATCAGCCTGAGTACTTGATTCATCATTCAGGTATTGGTCAATACCATCCGATACTCCCCATTGTGCAAAAGAAAGTCTGATAGCTGATTCATACAAATCTTTCACCGTTTCTCCTTTTACATCCCATCCTAACATTGCCGCTTCAGCTTTATTAAAAGCTGTTTCAGCTGCACTCATCCATAAAGTACGATCCATCTCTCCAACATTTATTCTAGAGAAAGTCGGTCCGGTAATATCATTACCATAAGACAAACCTGCGCGCATACCCACATAATCATCATCTCCTTTATCGCTCGTTTTCTTTTTAAAATATTTCGACATACGCGGATCGTTATACCCTTTCATATAGGACGTAATATCCGCAGAGACACATTGATCGGGCCATTGTACCAATACCGTATACAATTGATTTTTAGTACCTAAAGAAGTTGCGTTATCTTCATTGGAAGTAATTACCCCTATAGAGTGGTTAATAGCTTCCTCCGCCATCTGTCTGGCATATTCACGATCTGCAAAACGAATACGAATGGCCATACGTAGTTTCAGTGAATTTGCAAATTTCACCCATTTCTCAAAGTCACCGTCATAAACTTTATCATACTTAGCCATCGTTCTGTTGTTTGGATTTTCGGTCACATAAACAGTCATTACATTAATTGCATCAGTCAGATCAGTAAACATAGCATGATATGCTTCCTCCATTGTATCGTAAGGAGCCGAAAGTTTATCACTTGAAATTTGGGAATAAGGAAGTGCCCCATACATATCAAGCATACGATGCATTGTCGCAATTCTCAAAATCTGTGCCCATGCAAAGTTAACTCCTGTTCCTTGGGTTACATTCTTTATTTTATTCCATGCACCATACGTCAATACCATTACATTATCATCTGCAAACTGCCAGTTTAACCAGTTCTCGGGTGCATTATATGTAGCAAAATTTGCCCCTTTAAACTTATCTGTTGCCATTACTTGATAACGTCCATAGCAGTCACCAATCAAGGATTCATTGGTATTATAAATGTTTTCAGTAGCTATGGGATATGCATAATCACATAAAGTCAAGAAGAAAGCATTGGCAGCAAATCCATCTCGTCCAAGTTCTTCTTCCGAAACTTTTCCCAACGGATCATTCAAGCTATTATCCATGCATCCTTGTAACATTGGAGTTCCAACAAGCATACAGCCTGCAATAGAAATCTGCGTTATGAATTTATATATTTTCATTTGGTTATTCTTTTATCGTTAAAACTGTATTTTTACATTAAATCCCCAACTTCTCAAACTTGGTTGCATAAAGTAATCAACACCTTGATAATAAGTACCAGTAGAAGCGGTAGCTTCCGGATCAAATGGTGCTTTATTATAAATCATCCACAAGTTGTGACCTGTTATTGACAAACTAAGATTACATTTGTTATTAAACCATTTGGCTGGAAGTGAGTAGCCCACCGATAACTCTTGTAAACGAACATTAGTAGCACTATATACATAGTTAGACATCAATCCACTTATTCCACCCACTTCTGTATAATAAGTCTGGGGATCCACTTTTCCATTATTTACAGGAACACCTTCATTATCACGTGCTAAAGCTGTGACCTTAGATACTCCGAACTGATCCATTACAGCTTGTGTTGGTGAGATAACAATACCTCCAAAGCGGGCAGCAAGCATGAATCCCAAGCTAATGCCTTTATAAGAGAAATCATTTCTAAAGCCTAAATTGCTCTTAGGCAATACAGAGCCAATATGAATAAATTCATCCGAATTCTTTATATCCTCTTTCTTCACATTCTGGCTCGCTTTATCAATATATACATTTCCTTCATTATCACGTTTCAAACGATTAGTGACATACATGTCTCCCATGCTTCCTCCTTTACGAAGAATAACTTTAGCCGATCCAATGCCACCTTTATCTATCTCACTCAAACTATAGTGATTACCTTCATCATCCACTGCATCATCCAAGAGTTCTACAATCTTATTTTTATTAAAACTAAAAGTCAAATTTGAATTCCACGAGAAATCTCCCCATGATTTATTGTACCCTAAAGAAAATTCCATACCTTTATTCTCAATATTACCAGACTGCGCATACATAGTCGCATATACAGCGGTTCCTGATAAAGGAACTTGGAATGTTTGTTTGCGAGTATTAGCCTTATACCAGGTAACTTCCAAACTTAAACTATTATTAAAGAATTTGGCATTCAAACCAGCTTCCCAAGAATTAGTACGTTCAGGATAAAGTTTAGGCAAAGGACGATAAGTTTGTAATTTCCATTGACTAGTCGCAGGGTCCCACTCATACGTTTTGTTGGAAGAAAGATTCTTAGGAATAGGAGCACCTACTGAAGCAAATGAGCCGCGTACTTTCAAATAAGTAATAGCTTTGGGTAATTTTACCATTTCGGAAATAACTCCTGAAAGCCCTATTGATGGATAAAAGAAAGATGATTGTTCTGTATTAATCAATGCTGAATCCCAATCATTACGTCCGGTTAAAGTCATATATAACATACTCTTCCAGCCAATTTCCGCACTAGCAAAAATAGAGTTGGTGCGTTGTTTGTATCCACTTTCTATAGGATAAGTATCTTTATCCAAAGTTGTAGTCATATTATATAGACTAAAAACATTAGACATATCTTTCAAACCACCTTGGAATCCTCTTTCGTCATAATAAGTTTGAGTAAAACTACCGCCAATATTAGCACTTAAACTTAAGTCACCAAAGCGTTTATTAATATTAGCCATCACATCTGCATAAGCCTGTCTATCGTCAGCTTTATAGTACTTATAGAATCCATAAATAGAACTATTAGTAAAGTAAAGATCAGTAGAAGCATTTCTTTTATCTGAATAATCATTGGTTGCATTATCAATGCGAACGCGCCCTGTCACATCAAGCCAATCCAAAATTTCATATTTTAAACTAGCATTAGCCATGTAACGTTGTTTTTTCATGCCATGGTTCATCTCATTAGCCACCCAATATGGATTATTTTTCATACTGTATCCAGGGTCCCCCCATCCCCAGTTCTGTACATCTATCTTACGAGTTGTGTCATACGTTTTATACATCCTCACAGCTTCAAAGTTTTCGCCACGCGGGAACAGATATACAGCTGGTAGTGGATTGAAATATTCACCTTGTGCCATTAGATTAAGATCTTCTTGAATAATATAGCTAAAACCCACATCTAATGTCATTTTATCCTTCAGGAATTTTGTTGTATTTCTGAAGGTAAAATTGTAACGGTCATATTTGCTATTTTGAATGATACCAGTTGCATTAGTAGTACCTACAGACAGATAAGTTTGATTCTTTTCATTACCAACAGATAAAGAAACGTTATTCTGAATATTAGTACCTGTATTGAAAAAATCTTTTGGCTCATAAGTTCCGAAAAGGGAAGACGCTTTATCTCCCCATGAAGCAAAGGAACCTGCGCGGTTTATATAAGAATTTTGGAATTCAGGCATTATAAAAGGATTGGAAAAAGTAGAATTATTAGAAATAATAATTCGTGCCTTACCTTCTTTTCCCTTCTTTGTAGTAATTAAAATTACACCAGACGCTGCATTAGAGCCATACAAGGCCGCAGCAGCAGGTCCACTTAATACAGACATGCTTTCAATATCTTCCGGATTGATATCAGATATACCCTCTCCTCTCGGTTGGGCTGAATATTGTCCGTTAGTGTCACCTTTATTTGTATTAAAAATAGGAACACCATCAATTACATATAAAGCATTATTGTCTGAAGATATAGATTTGGTACCACGCATAACTACACGCGTAGCCCCTCCAACACCGGATGAAGATGCATTGATATTAACACCAGCCACCTTTCCAGCCAGTGAGTTCATAAAATTGGCACTTTTTACAGTTGTCAATTCATCACCTTTTACTTCTTGCACATTATAGCTTAATGCTTTAGTTGCGCGCTTGATACCTAATGCAGTAACGACTACTTCGTCCAACACCTGCGTATCTTCTCCTAAAGTAACCTTCAAGGGTTGTGCACTAGTAAGCGTGATTGCTTGGGAGGCATAACCGATATAGGATACTTCAAGTACATCACCTTTAGCTGCTTGTATTTTGAAATTTCCATCCATATCAGTGATAGTACCATTTGAAGTTCCTTTTACCAAAATACTAACTCCAATCAATGGTTCTCCTTTTGAATCAGTAACAGTACCACTTGCAGTAATTGGTGTTTTTTTCTGCTGCTCTTCTTTATTACTCTTCGCAGAAAGTACAATATGATTATCTACTATTGAAAAACTGACATTTACTCCTCTGAATAACTGATTCATTACATTATTCAAAGATTCTTTTGTTACCTTGATAGATATGACACGATTTATATCGACATCATTTGTGTTATAGACTACTGACATTGAAGTTTGTTTCTCAATTTCTTTCAAAGCAGTGTTCAAGGGTACTTTCGATAGATTAAGAGTGATCGTTCGTTCTTGCCCATAAGCTGAAGCAAAACACGAAACCAACAAAAGGAAGAATAACAAGTATGAAAACTTGTGTTTTATAATTTCTTTCATCTTATTCTTTTTAATTAGAAATAGTTTTTAGAGAATTTGTAATTAGAGGCGGTAAATGAGATTACCGTTTTCACACAAAGGTTTCATGTATCTCTGTTTCTCATAATTAATAAATTTAAAGGTTATACTTAAAATAAATTCCATAAGCGCTTATTCAATAGTAATACATTTTATGTTGTAACCTTACTAAACGAAGATAAGATTTTTTTCGAAAAAAATAGAATAGAAAGATTCCTAATTGAAAAATAAATACTCAAATATTTGATAAATAGAATCTTATGTACTTATTAAAATCAGGCTGATTTATTACATTTGCATACATTTTGCATACAATATATGTATGCTTTACCTATTGTATAGATATAAATATTCATTTTATGTTCAAATATTCAAAAGATGGAATTTCGGTTTTAACCATATTAGATACCAGAAGAGCAAAAAAGAGTGGACAGTTTCCTGTTAAAGTTCAAGTGGTATATAGAAGAAAGCAAAAATATTACTCAACTGGGAAGGAAGTGTCAAAAGAAGATTGGGCAAGGTTATTAAAGGTAAAAAGCCGGTTATTGGCAGAAATTCGATCAGATATAGAGAGTAGTTTTTCAACTATTAAGCAACAAGTTAATGAACTGATAACAAAAGGAGAATTTAGTATTGAAACATTAAGCGTCAGGTTAGGAAGGCAGATGAATGATATGACTTTGCGCAGTGCTTTTCGCTTAAAAATGAAAGAACTGGAAGCCTATGAACAAGCAAACACTTACCTAAATTATCAAAGTGCTTTAAAAAGTTTAGAAGATTTCGGAGGTTCCACTATACCTTTGGAAAACATTACAATTGATTGGCTTAAACGTTGTGAAAAATTTTGGATGTCAGAAGGTAAAAGCTATTCAAGCATAAGTATTTATTTCCGAGCTTTAAAGTGTGTCTTAAATCGTGCTGTACATGATGGTATTATAAAAGAATCATCTTTTCCTTTTGGAAAGAATAAATATGAAATTCCTGAAGGGTGTGGACGTAAATTAGCACTTACTCTTTCTGAAATAAAAAAAGTAATGTCCTATCAATGTGAAACAAAAGATATAGAAGAATTTAGAGATCTCTGGGTGTTTTCTTATTTATGTAATGGCATTAATTTTATGGATTTATTATTTCTTCAGTATTCAAATATTATGGATGGAGAAATATGCTTTGTACGCTCTAAGACATCTCGAACTACCAAACATAACAAAGAGATACATGCAATCATTACTCCTGAAATGTGGAATATTATTCAAAAATGGGGTAATCCAAGATTAAGCCCGCAAACGTATATTTTTAAATATGCTAGAGGAACTGAAGATGCCTTTGAAAAGATTAGATTGGTACGGCGTATTATAACCAAATGTAACAGAAGACTTAAAAAAATAGCCCAAGACATTGGAATTTTTCAGTTGACGACTTACACGGCAAGGCATTCTTTTGCTACAGTATTAAAACGTGGAGGTGCGAAAACCTCATATATTTCTGAAAGCTTGGGACACTCTAACTTATCTGTAACCGAGCACTATTTAGCATACTTTGAAAAAGAGGAAAGAATAAGGAATGCTCAATTATTGACTAACTTTAATCTCTAGATTAATACATTTGCATGCAAATTGTATGTACAATGAAAAATGGACCAATAATTGATATAGGATAAAAGTGAGTATAATATTAAAAAACGCATATTCAGATTATCTATAATTTAGAATATGCATCTTGTTATCAGGAGTGTTTCGAAAACCGCAGGGATTTCCACTTTAGCCAAACGTAATTCAAATAAAAAAAAGGATGATATTATTGCAATTTATTCTTTTTATCGCCCGCGTAGTGATAGAATAATATCTAATATTGATAATATTAATCAAATGAAAAGATTCCGTTCTTTGTATTATCGGCACTAACTAGAAGAAAACAACTACTATAAAGCAAGTTATTATTATTCTTTAAATGATTTGTTAGGTTCCATTTAAAGAATCAAAATGTTCCACACCGAGAAACGAAGTGATTCTCGGTGTGGAACATTCCTGAAAAAACGTCTTTTATCGAATATTCATACCGCATATATGAATAAAAACAAGTTGATTACTGCATATTCATGCGCAATCTTACTAACTTTTTCTCTCATTCATTGAATTTACTTAATTGTATTTAGTCTGACATCTTAAAAATAGAACATCTAATCTATTTATCAAACAAGAATAGAATTTAGGGAAAGTATATGAAACTGATTTTCTCCCAAACAATCACGCTTGCCAACGCACAACCTATAAAAGTAACCTTAGGAGAAGATACGCAAGTATTGGACGAAGTAGTTGTTACTGCATTGGGTATCAAGCGTGCAACTAAGGCGTTAAGTTATAATGTACAAGAGGTAAAAGGTGACGAATTGACAGCTGTAAAAGATGCCAATTTTATGAATTCACTATCAGGAAAGGTTGCCGGTGTTCAGATTAATAGTGGTGCAACCGGTGCTGGTGGTGCCACACGTGTTGTTATGCGTGGTATGAAATCTCTGACTAAAGATAACAATGCATTGTATGTAATTGACGGTGTACCTATTTTTAATACAGGAAAAAGCGGTGGCGAAGGATTATTTGGAGAGATGGGAGGATCAGATGCTGTTGCTGACTTAAATCCGGACGATATTGCTAGTATTAGTATGATGACCGGTCCTTCTGCGGCAGCATTATATGGTTCTGCTGCGGCAAACGGTGTTGTTTTAATTACTACTAAAAAAGGCAAAACAGAGAAAACTACCATAACAGTATCCAACAGTACTACTTTCTCTAAAGCATATATTATGCCGGATATGCAGAACCGTTATGGTACAAGTTCCGGATTATTCAGCTGGGGAGAATTGACAAACCGTCGATATAACCCATCTGACTTCTTTGAAACAGGCTCCAATGTTATCAATTCGGTAGCATTATCTACAGGAAATACCAAAAACCAGACCTATCTTTCTGCTTCTACAACTAACTCCGGTGGAATTCTTCCGAATAACTCCTATAACCGTTATAATTTTACGGCACGTAATACCACCCATTTCCTGAATGATAAACTTACTCTGGATATCGGTGCACAATATATCGTTCAGAACAACAAAAACATGGTTTCTCAAGGACAGTATTATAATCCTCTCCCATCACTGTATCTATTCCCTCGTGGAGACAACTTTGACGAAATTCGTCTGTATGAGCGTTATAATACTAACTACGGCTATATGGAACAATATTGGCCTTATGGTGATGCAAGTTTGTCATTACAAAATCCATATTGGATACAAAATCGCATCAACCGTACTTCCAACAAGAAACGTTATATGATGAACGCTTCTTTGAAATGGCAGGCTGCAGATTGGCTCAATGTTGTCGGTCGTGTCAATCTGGACAACTCCGACTACCGGAATAAAAACGAAAAATCTGCTTCTACATTAACAACATTCTGTGGTGTAAGCGGTGGTTTTGAAGATGCCATGCGTCAGGAACGTTCTTTATATGCCGATTTCCTGGCTAATATAGATAAAACATTTGGTGATTTTCATTTAACAGCCAATGTTGGTGCTTCCATATATCATACTTCAATGGATCAGTTATATATTGCAGGTGACCTGGTTATTCCTAACTTCTTCCAGATCAACAATATTAATTTCTCCGCCAACTATAAACCGGACCCTACCGGATATGAAGATGAAATTCAAAGTATTTTTGCCAGTGCTGAATTAAGTTGGAAAAATCAACTGTATCTAACCGTAACCGGACGTAATGACTGGGATTCAAAACTTGCATTCTCCAAACAGAAATCTTTCTTTTATCCGTCAGTCGGTTTATCGGCTTTATTATCAGAAATGGTTAAACTGCCCGAGGTGATCTCTTATGCTAAAATACGCGGTTCATATACAGTGGTAGCCTCTTCTTTCGATCGTTTCCTTACTAATCCGGGTTACGAATACAACAGCCAGACACATAACTGGGCGAATCCGACCGTTTACCCGATGGACAACATGAAACCTGAAAAGACTAAGTCCTGGGAAATCGGTTTGAACTTGAAATTCTGGGGAAACCGTTTCAATTTAGACGCAACTTACTATCGTTCTAACACACTGAACCAAACATTTAAGGTAGATATTCCCTCTTCTTCCGGATATAAACAAGCGATTGTACAAGCTGGTAACGTGCAAAACCAAGGTCTTGAATTGGCTTTAGGGTTCAACGATAAATGGGCAGGATTCGGATGGTCTTCTAATGCAACCTTCACTCTAAACCGTAACAAGGTGAAACGACTGGCAAGCGGCAGCGTGAATCCCGTGACAGGAGAAGCTATCCAAATGGATGAAATGAATGTGGGTTGGTTAGGTAAAGAGAATGTAGCTCCTCGCGTCATCCTGACAGAAGGAGGCTCCATGACTGATATCTATGTATACAACCAACTGACAAAAGACAATAACGGTAATATAAAAGTCGATCAGAATGGTAATCTGGGTATCACTTCATCAAACACTCCGGTAAAAGTAGGTAATCTGGATGCTGATTTCAACCTCGGATGGACCAATCATTTCACTTATAAAGGAATTGATTTAGGAGTTGTATTATCAGCCCGCGTAGGCGGATTAGCTTATTCGGCTACTCAAGGTATCTTAGATTATTATGGAGTATCCGGAACATCTGCAACAGCTCGTGATAATGGTGGTATACCTATTAATAACGGTAAAGTTAACGCCCAAAAGTATTACCAGACTATTGGTACGGGTGAAGGTGGCTACGGTCGTTATTATCTATATAGTGCAACCAATGTACGTTTGCAGGAATTGAGTCTAAACTATACACTTCCTAAAAGATGGTTTAAAAATGTGGCGAATGTTACTTTGGGTATTGTAGGACGTAATTTATGGATGATTTATTGTAAAGCCCCATTTGACCCGGAATTGTCTGCCTCTACCTCCAGTAACTATTATATGAATGTAGACTACTTTATGCAACCTAGCTTGCGTAACTTCGGTTTTAATGTGAAAGTTCAATTCTAAAAGAAAAAGCTAATGTTATGAGAAAATATTTAAGAAATATCACAGTCGGTGCCGCTCTGTTGTTACTGGCAGGAAGTTGTACCGATAAATTTGAGGAGTATAATACGAATCAATATCAAATTCATGATGCAGACCCTGCGACTTTGATGAAGTCTATGTTTTCCCGATATAATTCTTCTGGAATATTGGGTTTTCTCACATGCTGAACACGATACCCACCACGGCGGAAGCCAGGATGAATACGATCGGATGGAGCCCCTTGGTTTTCTTTACCTTATTGGTAAGCACCCACAGGATCACCGCCAGGATCCAGCCCTTCCAGTTGAGGACCGCCAGGGACAGGCCCTGGGCCAGCGTGTCGGTAAAAAACAGGTTGCTCACCGCCACGGAAATGCCCGCCGCAGCGATAAGGCCCGTGGAGGCGGGGCGAAGGCCGTAGAAGGCGCTGTCCACATACCGGTTGTCCCGGAAGCTCTTGAGGAAGGCG
>OKSB01002481.1_pt1 | contig 16351 bp, 9 predicted proteins | sample 1601171 | NCBI WGS metagenome assembly OKSB01 (sample SAMEA3541496, study PRJEB24748) | human gut metagenome | biome: human gut; feature: human-associated habitat; material: faeces | place: China | collected 2012 | reverse complement strand
GCCGCTCGTATGCAAAGACGAGAAGAAGGACATGGAAACCTCCTGAGCCGCCGGGGGTGCGCCCCGGACTCGTCAGAAGGCCAGGAGAAGCACGCCGGCAGCGGTTGCTGTGGCACTATCAGTTGACGGGCAACTGTGACTACTGTCGGACGACATGCTTTTCCTCCTTGGCGAGATGTGGAAATGCCGCTTTCGCAGCTTCCGGGGCGATCCCTAAACAACTCTCCCGTTAAAGTCAACGCATGATATGCGATCGTACAGCTTCCAATGCGGCACCCGCGGCGGCAAACGGGCTTTCCCGGGTTTTGGCGCGGAACAACGTGATTTCAATCATTGTCTTCCCCGAGCCCCGGCGTGTACGGGTAGGAAAAGGCCGCCGATTTCAAGGCGGCGCAAACCGCCGGAGGGGTCCCATGACCACAGCTACGGACACGTTCAGGCAGCATCTGCAAGAAACCCAAGCCATCCATTTCCTCCCCTACGTGGGGGACGGCTACGCCGACGCCAGCCCGCGTATCCTCATGATCGGCGAAGCCAACCACGGCACGGCGCCGGACGGAGCCGACAGAACGTACACTGACGGGGTCGTGCGCCGGGCGCTCCAAGACGCCGCCGAAGGCAACGGCAACCACTGGGTCCGCTACATCCGCAACATCTCCGCCATGCTCACCGGGAAGTTTCACGACTTTGTTCTTGTTGCACGTGGTTCCTGTGCCGTGTATTTTCACTCCGTTGATGTAGAATACGGCATCGTCATCGTTGGAGAATTCCAGATAGACAGGTATACCGGTCAAATCACGGTCAATATTTACCATACGGCGCACCCAGATATTACGGGTTCCCCACTGGGTTTTTGCCGTAGGCTCATTTTCCTTGGTACCAAAGGCACCACGGTCTGACTTCCATTTGGAATCGTCGTAACCCGCAGAGGTCCAATCGCCCGCAGGCTTCTCTGTGGTATACCGGCCCGTCCAATCGCCTTGCTGCGAGGTGGGCACGATGGCATTCATCTCCAATTCCTCGGTTCCCATAAAACGGTAGGAAACACCGTCTACCTTCACCACGCCAATCAGTGGGAAATCCTTACCCGTCCAATGGCGCACGGGGCTGTCGTAAAGGTTATCACTCATGGACCATGCACTGGCATAAGGGTCGATGGTTACAAGCGGATAGGCAGGTGCTCTCAAGTCGTTCTTTATGACTTCGTAAGACGTATCCTTGTCACTGCATGCAAAAAGGCATGAAGCCAACAAGGTGTATAAAAGCTTTTTTCTCATATTGTTTATATAAAATAATTGTTTATGTTGTTACACTTTAAAAAATAAAAGGCCTGAGATTACCAGCAAAACTTCACCGACACTCCGTCAGGATTATTCTCAAACTCTATCAAATATGTATGGCTTGCTACATGCCAACGCTTGGCATCGAATACCTCTCTGCCGTCGACTGTCACACTCTTAGGACAACGGGGCAGCAGCACACGCGATACGTTTGAAGTCTCGGCAGGACTTTTCGCCACATAGGAGTACCGGCCTTTTCCGCGTTCTTCCTGTTCTTCGCGACTTGCCGAAGCCAGAACCTGCGGCTTCTTCTTACCGGCTACACGTTCTACATTCAGCAACAAGGCTTGCTCACCCGGATTTATCCGCTTGGAAGTGTATATCGGTAACTTGGGGTCGAAAAGGTCAATCAAACATCCTTCCACAGTAAACGGCTCGTCGCTCACGCTTTCTTCAAGCACAGCAGCCAAGTCGTAATCTCCCCTTTGCAGATAGAAGTTATTTTTGAACTCCAGCTTCCCCGCTTTCGCATTCTGCTCGTACATTCGGGCTGCAAGATACAAAAAATCTTTGTCACCGCCTTCATGCAGGACATAATCTTTAGGGTCGGTACGGACAATACATACGGTTCCCTTACCGTAACTGTATTCTCCCTGTTCCGGTCTGGCAGGAAGTCCCATCTGCTCAAAAAGATGTGCGGAAGGAGTAGCATAGTTATGCCCGTTGGTATTCCACCATTCTCTTACATTCTGAAAAGGGTCGTTGTCCGTCCCACTGTAAATCAGCACTCCGCCCTTCTTCACCCAATCGGCTATGTGGCTGTGCGCTTCGGATTCAAGCGGTTTCATGTTTGCATAAGTCATCAGCAACACTTTTGTGTCAGCCAGCGCTTCTTTATAGCCGAGGTTCTCAATGTGGACGGTCTTGACGGGTACGCCTCGTTTGAGCAGAGGCAATGCCTGACCGTAAAAGTTAGCCAGTTGCGGGTCTTCATATCCATTATGCGTAGGAAAACGCTGGAACATCAAGGAATTTGCCATCAGTACGCTGAATCCTTCGCTTCCGGTCAGTTTATTATCAGTCAGAGGCATACGGTTCAGGGCGTTAATCATCACTTGCATCTGTGTGGAATAGAAACGGGGAATACGTTCCTTCTTGTCGCTATTCGCACTTGTACGGTATAGTCCTTCGTAGATACGTTCCGGCCAAGGCATCACTTCGTAATCGGCTATATTCAGATAGAGTAGCTGTGCAGTGAAAGTGGCCTGATAGTTTTTCTTATAATCCGCCCAGTCACGCGGCCAGTCTTCAATAGGGTCGGTCAGGAAGAACATCTTACGACCGGTGGGAGCAGTCATCGACTCCATGGAACCATACTCCAGATAGGCAGTCTCGAACACACGCTCACGTTTGCGACCGTCAAAGAAATTCGGCTCGCGCGAAGTTCCGGTCCATACCTGAGCGATGTAACCGTCTACACAAGGAAGTGAAGCAAGACTTGCTTCCGGACTGACAATCTGCCATTGCGAATAGTTCACCAACGAGTGGGTGGGAACGTAGCACTTCACGTCCATCCCTTTGCTTTTACCATATTCCTTGGCAAAGGTGAAGACTTCATTCAGTGCACGATAGTACAAGTAATACTTGAGTTTGCTCGACAAGTAAGTGTTTTCCGGAGATTCATGTTGCGGTCTCCAGTCGAAGCCATAGTATTTTTTCCATTCTTTCTTAAAGGACTCACTGTAACCGGCTCTTGCCCAGAATTCCGGTTCCTCCATGAAGATGGCATCCACGCCGGCGTCGATTACTCTCTTCACATGTCTCTCTTTCAGATAACTTAAAAAATTCTCCGATGGTACGATATAGGGCACCATGTGACCGTGCCATATCGTGTCTCCGGCCTGCGTGACCTGCCCTTCGTCCAAATGCCATTTCCCGTCCCATTGTCCGGTGAAATAGTCCTGATATTCACCCCAGGCAATACCGGTCATAAAGTGTATGATATATCCACGCTCTTTCCAGGACTTTACCCGGTCCTCGAAAGACAGCTTGCGTGACTTGTCCGAGGGATTTCCCCCTACTCCATACACCATCACCGCATCGGCCCTGTTGTCGATGGAAGGCTTCCACTCGCGTGAGGTTTGAAAAGTGGTCTTGACATTATCCTTGGTTTGGGCACTTACGGAGATGCCTGTTGCCAAGACAGCCAAACTTATCAAAAAATGTTTTTGCTTCATATTGGTTTCTCGTTTTTATGGTATTAATCATTACTCTTGCCATTATAGTGGCAAAAGATTGCCTATATACAGGCAAGACCGTGCCACTATAGTGGCACAGTCCCGGCTGTATGTCATCAGGCTACGGAATAAGCACTTCCATCGGCTCGCTGTAGTTCCAACGGCGTGTACCGCTACCTACGGGTGTGTCGTAGTTAATACGTGCGGCAGCGCGTACAAACACTTTGCGGCCCGAAGGTACGTTACCGTTCGACTGGATGGTAACTTCCTTCCCCAATAAGCCCTCGAAACTCTTGCCTTCATAGTTGATGCTGCTCGACCAACGCTCGTCGCGTGCCCGGTAGCCTACTGTGTTTGAGTAGCTGACGAAGAATTGGATGTCGGTCACGTTCAAGTATTCGTCCTTCCAATTGCCCATCGGCTGGATTTTCTCACGGAAGACCTCATCCGACACGCCGCGTGTTACGCGTACTTGTGCCTTGATGACACCGTTGCTCACCTGCGGATTGCCCACAAACTCGACGTTCAGGAAGGGCTGCACCTCGAACTTCACTTTCGTCGTGCCACTGATTTCAGTATTGACAGAGCCGTCGTGAAGCAAGGTACCGTCTGTATTCTCACGTACTAACGGAATGAACGGACCGTCGATACGGACATTATACTCACCCTTGAAGATTTTCGTGTTCTGGAATGTACCGTCCATCATGCAGTAAAAATCCGGGTTGTGTTGCACATTGTCACCCCAACTCAATTCGGTCAGGCGGACACGGATGCCCTCACTGCCCTGGTCGGTCAATACACGCTTACCGGTCGCTTCATCTACCACCTCACCCCAGATAGTCTCGGAAGGTTCCTCATAGTTGTCTATTTCGAACATACTACACGAGGTTAACATGAACAGGGCGCTGAATAAGCTATAGAATATTGTCTTTTTCATACGTTTTAAGTTTTTAAATTATTGAGTTTTATCGATTAGGCTGCTGGTCAATCACAGGACTCTTAGAAACCTCACCACCCGGAATCGAGAAGTAATAGTCCAAAGGAGTGTAGCCAAAGTCTTTGTCACCGGCAGTCGTATAGTTGAAACAAACGTCGAAGAACCACTTGCCTGTCTCCGTCGAATAGAACGGATAGATACCACGGAAACGATAACGGGTCGTGTTGCTGAAACGGTCCTTGTCACGTTGCTCACCCCAGAATCCGTCGCGACCTTCATAGTGGTTCACACGCCAGCGGCGCAAATCCCACTTGGTCTTATGTTCGAAAGCCAACTCTTTGCGGCGTTCCTTGCGGACGATGTCGCGGCTGTCGATTGTACCAGCCAGTGAGGAAGTCAGTAACCGGGCACCAGCACGTTCGCGGATGTCGTTGATAGCTTTCGTTGCAACACTTAGCATATCCGTGTCGTCCGGCGAAGATACACCAGCCAGTGAAAGTTCCACAGCAGCCTCGGCCGCATTCAGCAACACCTCGGCATAACGCATCAAGATGAAAGGTTGTGCACTGTTACCTTCCCGGGGAACAAATGCAGGGTCAGGATTCAACCATTTACGTGCCAACAGACCGGTCATGGCACTTCCACCATCTTCATAGAAAGGACCGTTCTGACCGGCAGCCTTCATCGTAGAGCCGTCGGGCAGGGTTACAATTTCCTGCTGGTCTTCCGATTTCGGACTGAGATAAAGCGTTTTGGGCTTCTCTTTATAAGCACTCAGATGGTTGTACTTAGTAGTGGCCGAACCATACGAATAGTCGCTAAGAAGTGGCTTGATAGGCGGGGAACCCGTATAAACACCGGCATAAATCTCAATCTCCTTGCCTTTGAACATATCACCGGGGAAGATGACATAAGCACGCAGACGAGGCTCAGCATTTTTGTAGTAATCCATCGGACTATCATACATAACGTAGTTGCCTTCGGTAGAAGAATTGCCCGTCGTCACCTTCAGGGTACCATCAGGATAACGGTCGAAACCGTCGAACAGCTCTACAAAGTCGGCTGTCGGGCAAACGCCACAATTCAACGGAGCCTTGAAGGTAAGCGGCAGATTGTAAGAATCGTAAGCGTGAGTGCTCGTGGGATAAGCGTACTCCTTCACATAGATGTTCTCAGGATTATTACTGAGATCGGAGAACATATCTACCATATTCTGATATTGCGCTTCCGGATCGTTAGCAGCCCATTTCTTCTTGTAAAGTGAATATACACCGCTTTTAATCACCTCTGAAGCAGCTTTGTAGGCTTCGGTGAAGTACTTCTTGGATGCCTCTTGCCAACGGCTTTCATCGAATCCAATCACACGTACGCCCGTTTTGGCACCCAAGCCGGTCAGACGGCCGGTTACCGTTTCATTGTATTTAGCTACACTACCTGCATAGAGCATCGCTTCCGACTTGAAAGCCAGAGCCACGTACTTGTTGCTATAGCCGCTCTTGGGACTGCCGGGCATCATCAGTTCGATGGCCTTGTCATAGTCAGCCAAAACCTGATTCCAAGTTTCTTCCTCACTGGCACGGGGCACTTCCAAGTTGCCGTCTCCGGGATACTGGATGACCTTTGTTACCAAAGGGATACCACCGAAACGACGGGCCATGGCGTAGAAGACCGTGGCACGCACGTAATAAGCTTCACCCAAATAGTGATTGTAGGTAATCTCGGCGTAAGAGCCTTGGTATTTCGGCAGGTTCTCAATCAGGTAGTTGGCATCGCGCAACAATTCAAAAGCTTTACCCCAGTAAGCATTGTCTTCACCGGTAAACGCACGGCAAATACCATCGCGGTTCATTGCTTCGCCGGTACCATCGATACCGATAGCATTCAGCCATCCGTTAAAATTCAAACCCCATTGAGACAGATATTTGAAATCTTCCCACGGCATATTGCTATATAGACGCGCCATGTAGATGTCCATACCCGATTCGTTGGAAAGCAACGACTCGGAAGTCACGATATTTTTGGGAGCAATATCCATATCGACACATGAAGTGGCGAGAGTCATGCACAACATCGCGGATATCAGTTTATGTTTCATATTTACTATTTTTTAGGTTTATATCATTGATTACTTAGAAAGAGAGGGAAACTCCCAGTGTATAGGTCTTGTTCAACGGATACATACGGCCCAGATCGTCATCGGGATGCTCAGGGTCAACGAACTTCACGCCAGTGAAAGTCAACAGGTTGTAAGCATTGGCATAAACACGCAGGCTGGCATTGGGAATCTGCTTCAGTTTTGGGAAGGTATAGCCCAACTCGATGCTCTTCAGACGGAGGTAAGCAGTGCTTACGCGGTTGAAAGCAGAATTATTTTTTGCCCAACGGCCTGTGTAAGCATAGTGACCGGAAGTCCAGACTGTAGAAGGATCATAGGGATCGGCTTTCGGGTCTACAGGATGCCAGCGGTCGAGGAACTGTGTCAATGCACCACCGCCATTCTTACCCCAAATTTCGTGCAGAGGCTCTTTGTATTCCATAGAACCCAGTGCAGAACCTTGCAACAGCATATTGAAGTCGAAGTTCTTCCATTGCAGGCCGGCATTCAAGCTGAATTGCAACCACGGAGTCTGGTCAAAGGCAAACGGATGTTCGTCCTGACCGTTAATCTCGCCGTCACCATTCCAGTCTTCATACTTATAATCACCCGGCAGGACGTCGCGTTCCTTGAAGCCGTAGTAATTCCAAATATCGTTCCAACTGGTGTAACGACCGGCGGAAGTATAACCAAACTGTACCCCTTGATAACGGTTCGTCAGGTTGTCGTTGCGCCAGCGATCATACGAGTTGGCCCAAGGTCCTTTTTCCGAAGCAGTCAGGTATTTCTGACGGGTAACGGTAGCAATACCCTTCAGGTTATAGCCTACTTCACCAATCTTATTACGGTGGGTCAGCTCCAATTCCATACCGAATTGGCGGTCGCTGTCCAGGTTTTCACGCGGAGCAGTGGCACCTACCACGGTAGGCAGGGCACCGGTACGGCGAGCGAAACGGCCGGTACGCAAACGGTTGAAGTAGTCGAACGAAACACCCAGCAGACCGTCCCATCCTTCAAAGTCGAAACCGATGTCGAATGTCTTCGATTTGAACCAAGTGATGTTCTCGTTAGGCAATGCCATAGGACTGGCTGCACTGATAAACTTGCCGCCGAAAATGTAGCCCGGCGAATAACCGTTGTAGTCGCCGTTGGCCATGTTGCCGCTAGTCGAAGGATAGGTGTACCCCATAGCCCAGTCATAATTCAGGTCGCCGTCATCACCAAGTACACCGTAGCTGGCACGCAACTTCAACTGATTGACAAACTTCAGAACATCGATACTCTTGAAGAAAGGTTCTTCGGAGATTCTCCATCCAGCCGATACGGAGGGGAAGAAGCCCCATTGGTGTCCCTTGGCAAACTTGCTGGAACCGTCGTAACGGAACTGTGCTTCCAGCAGGTAGCGGTCGGCAAACGAGTAATTGATACGGCCTATCAAGGCTTCGTTGGCCTGTTCATAAAGGTCGTTATTACCGGTCTGCATGGCACCAATCTGGCCTTCGGTCACACCTGCCAGCAGGTAAGGCATGGAGAATGCTAGGTCGCGGACAGCGTAGAAGTTGTCGCCGTTGCGTTTCTGCACCTCCCAACCAATAACACCACCCACGTGGTGAACATCGTTAAAGGTGCGGTCGTAGTTCACTGTGAATTGTCCCAACATCTGCGACTTGTCATAAAACTCGCGGCGCATGTTGCTGGGCGAACTTTCGTTATAGACTTTCTGCTTGTAGGTACCGGTCTGTTCGTCATAAGCATACTGGTAGTACTCTTTACGGAAAGCCTCGTTGTTGTCGGCACGGTAGTCGTAACTGAACATGGCTTTGGCAGTCAACCCCTTCAATACCGGAGTGTATTCGCCGAAGTCTGCCGTCAGAGTAGCCGAGGACTGGAAATATTTCTGTTTGTACTTCTTGTAACCGGAAATGTCGGCCGTCATCATGGCCACAGTGTTCTGTTCCATATCCAAACCGTTGTAGTTCAGCATTGTTCCCTCGGGATCGGCGTATGCCGGATAGAGAACACCTTGACGCCAGTAGTTACGGATGATGTCTTGTGAGCTGGTGTAAGGCGTGTTGCGTTCGTCGGAGATACCGCTCACGCCGAGTTCGAACTTTATACCTTTAGCAATTTCAGTCGAAATGTTAGAGCGCAGGTTGAACTTGTTGTAGTTCAAGTCTCCTGAGCGGAAGATACCTTCCTGATAGAAGTAGCCCATGCTGATGTAGAACTTCGTCTTCTCGGTACCACCGGAAATACTGATGTCGTGTTGCGTTTGCGGAGCCACGTTAGAGATAATCAGGTCGTTCCAATCCGTTGTACGGCGCGTGCCGTTGCGGAATGCTTCGAAACTCTCTTCGCTGAAAACCCATGAACCGCCGTTGATGTTATTCATCGACATTTCGTTGAACAGTGTCATAGATTCATAAGGATCACACAGTTCAGGCATACGTGAAGGCTGTTGGAAAGTGTAGGAACCGTTGTAAGAGAATTCCGTTTTTCCTGCTCCTCCTTTTTTAGTAGTCACCAGCACTACACCGTTGGCGGCACGTACACCATAAATAGCGGCTGAAGCATCTTTCAACACAGAAATGTCATCAATATCCATTGCATTCAAACGCTGGAATTCTTCCGTGCTCCGGGGAATTCCATCGATGATAATCAATGGAGCACCCATACCGCGAACATCGAAACTGTTGTTGAAAGTTCCGGGTTCAGAGCTCTTCTGCCATACACGCAAACCGGGAATACGTCCCGTCAGCATGTTCTGCGGATTTTCGTTCTTGGTCTTTATCATATCCTGACCTTTTACGGCAGAAACGGCACCCGTCACCGATCCGCGACGCTGTGTTCCGTAACCTATCACCACCACTTCGTCTATCATCTTGGAATCGGTTTCCATGATGATATTGATAGTGGTACGTCCGTTCACTTTCTCTTCCTTGTCTTTCAATCCCACATAAGAGAAGCTGAGGATACCGTTCGCGGGAGCACTGATGGTGTAGCGTCCGTCAATGTCGGTAATGACACCGGTGGTAGTACCTTTCACCATGACGGCAGCGCCAATGACCGGCTCGTTGGTATCGTCCATAACTATTCCCGAAACGGAAATAGAGTTTTGTGCGAAAATATCTGCCGGAATCAGCATCAGAAGTAACGCCATAACCATGCAGGATAATCCTTGTCGCATCTTGCTAAAATTCTTCATAGTCCATTATTTTTAAAATTATTTTTTGCTCCATTCATAATTCGCCAACACTGCATACTCGGCTGCAAAAGCAAAAGTGAACATGCCTTCCACATTGTTCTTGGTCCTTTCGGCTTTATTCCAGCCCACCAGCAGGTTAGTGGGAAGCATATGCTTGTATTGATAATTTTCGTAGGCATAATCCAGATTGTTCTGGAAAGCCTCGATACAGCTTGCAGCAACAGTGTGGGCTGAATAAGCATCCACATATCCGCGCATCAGCACACCGTTGAACCAATTGCAGAATCCACTGATGTCAAATGTATAGCAACCTGGTTTTGTGGCATCAGGTTTGGCAAAGTAAGCAAAGCTATTATCAGTCAATTCAGCCAAGTCCGTCCGATAGGCAGCATCGCCCGTAGCTCTGAGAAGGTCGGCAGCACCGGAAAGCATCGTACCGCTGTTGTAAGTGATGGCCGGACCTACGCGATCGCGCAATTTGGAACCCGTCCGATAGCGTTCGCCATCAATGGTGACATATTTTATGTCCGGCGAATCATAACCGCCCATCATGTCGTCGTACACTCCATCGGGTCTCAGCAAATACTTCTTTTGCCAATCATAAACGGCTTTGGCAAAACCCAGATAATAGTCGGACTTTTTCTCCGTGCGCAGCTTGCGGCTGTTATCGGCAGCCACATAACCGTAGGTCACTTCGTCTGACTTGCCTTTGTAAATTTCATGAAGCCACACCAACGGGCTGACAATGGGACCGTTGCTACAAGAGTGCTTGGTGAGATACCCGGGGCCCCATGTGATGCCTCCCAACGGATTGCCTTGTTCATCAAGAGTGCAATCCCAACCGTCGAGCACGTATTCCATCAGGTATTCCGCCTTTTCCAGATAACGTTGCTCACCAGTGATATGATAGGATTCCAATAATTCACGTACCAGCCACATCTGGTCATCGTAAACATTGAGGATGCCTTCTACCTGGGCAGCTCCTTTGTCGTTTCCACGGTTTACGCCGTATACCGTCCACTGCTTGGTCTGCGTATAAGAGGTCAGCGTAAAAGTACCTGCATAATACTCCAAATTATCATAAAGTTGGGTCAAGAGTTCCTTGTAACGGTTAAAGTGAGAATCATAAAGAGCCGTTTCACCCTTTGCCTGCCCGGTCTTCATGGCTTTCATCGCAGCGTTTACAGCCTCAATGGAACTGGTGTACATCCACACACTGCCCAACTCGCTGGAACGATTGCCTGTATAAGGATTGTAATAACGTGACATAGCCATGCCCGTACCCGTGAAATAGCACTCCACGGCATTGTCAATCAGCTCTATGGCACGCGCCACGTTCTGCATCGGCAGATTACCCGCAGGAATATCCGTCCCCCCGCTGCCCGGCTTTTCATCAGCAGCAGAGTCGTTGCTGCAAGCCACTAACGTCCATAAAAGCAAAGTCAGTAAAGTAAATAAATTTTTCATTCTGTTCATATCATACTATTAGTTTCTTCAGCCTTCCCCCTCCTCCTTCTTCCATAAGATGCAGAAAGAAGTAAGGGGAAAGCTTCAAGAATAATTAAATATCAGTAGTTTGTCATTCCATTGTTATGCTACGCAGCACCAGCTTGTTCTCGTCGCCGTTCTCTTCTCCTTTGAAGATACCGATAGTCAACATCACGTCTTCTCCGTTGAACTGAGACAAATCGTAAACAAAATCGGCATATCCTTCCGGATCTCCCTTTCCTCCTGCCTCATGGATAAACTTCCAGCAACCGTCGGCGGCAGCCTCGGCAAACTGGGCCGTATTGGAGGCAGGTGCCAAGTGCATGAGAGTTCCATCCATGCGGATGGCTGTCACCTTGAAGAAGGTGGCATTCGTTCCGCTGAAATTGCGGGTCTTCAATGTCATCTTGTTGCGTCCGGATGCAATGGAGAACTTGGCATAGAAATAGGATTCGGGCACGGTTGTGCTCACATTGTTTCCACCACGTGTCTTTATCAGATAACCTTCGGAAGGGAATACCTCAGGGTCTTTGCTGAGCGGCATATACGACCACTCGGCACAAACGTGGTCTACCTCGCGCCATGCACGATAAGCGTCCACATAGTTATCGCGGCTTCCTCCGATGGGGCTCATACCCGTGAACTGCGACTTCACTTGCGGCATGGTAGAACGTACCATTTCCTGAGTCATCTTCCAGCCGTCCAGTTCTTCGACTGCTGTTCCCGGCAACCATCCCCATCCTTCAACAACTTCCTTGGCAAAAGCGATGCGACGCAACACCAATTGCTTCCAGTAGTCGCCTGTCTGGGCGCGGAATGTACCGATGGCAATGATTACTTCCTTACCGATGTATTTGCTCAAGTCTACCGGAACAGAAGTGTAATTTTCCGAGGCATAGGTTCTGACGTCGCCCACCATCTCAGCCTTCGGATCGGCAGCAGTCAGGTCTACCACCTGCACGCCATAGTATGCCGGAGCAGCTTCGTCGGCACTGTGCGTACGAATCTGGAGGGTCATCATGTAGTTGTCTTCTGTAATCAGCTTGCTTCCGAATACAAAGGAATCGAACATCTCCAAGTCGGCGGGGTTCTTGCGGTCGTCTTCACTGTTGCGAATGCGGAGAGTGGTACCTTCGTTCTGCTCTTCCCAGTCGCCACGGAAATCCATCGTACACATGTAATTGCAAGCCCAGTCCCAATGGGGATAGCTTTCGGCGTTTCGTCCACCGCGGTATTCGTTATAATACCATTTTTCGGCAGCTTTCAAGTCGTCGATGGTCAGTCCGCGCAGGATTTCCGTTCCCCCCATACGCACGTCTGTAGTAGCAATGCCATCCACAAAGTCGGCCATAACCACTTTCTTCACGATAGAAGCATAACCATCTTTCGTAAATGTAACGGTATAGTCCGCCAGCGGCAAATTGCCAATTTCAAACGTACCGTCGCTTCCGGTGGTGGTAGTCTGTGTAGAGCTGATGCTGACTGTCACCCCTTCCAACGGAGCACTTCCCTTTCCTGCATCGGTCACTTTTCCTTTGATTTTTGCAGCTGCATACTCCATCTTAGGGCTGACTTCGGCTACTTGTTCTTCGTTGAATTTTCCTGCCACAACGGTAACGCTTACCGTCTGGTAATCGGCTTTCGTAAATGTAATTATATGTGTACCTATTGAAATGTTTTCGAGTGTATATACACCCTGTGAATTTGTCGTGGCTTGAGGACCGTCCGGTGTAGCCGTTATACCGGAACCATCGACCAAGACCGTTACCCCTTCAAGGGGAGAAGATAAATCGTCTGTGACGACACCCGTCACTTTTCCATAAGATAAAGCCCCTCCGCCCGTGTCATCATCCGAGCAGGAGCTTACCATGAACACCATACTTATAAGCATGGTCATCAGTCCGAAGACTTTTAGCTTTTTTGCCTGTTTCATAGTTTAATTATTATTAGAAGTTAATATAACAAAGGAGCCGATGCCAATCGCCCACATCAGCCTCAGGGCATTGTAAACCGCCCCCTCGACCACAAATTTGATTTTGCATGGGTTAATTTTAGGGTTAATTTGCGTATAATGGGACAAAAAAAACATTAATCCGAGCTATTTTAACCCATAAAAGAAAGGACAGACTGCACTTGACTCTTCAAGTATCGAAAGGGGAAACGTGAATCAAACAATTATCGCACGGTTCTACTAACCCCCCATTTCCAACAGTCCATTTGTCCTCTTTTATCAACGCCGGAACCTTAATTCTTAAAACGCTAATTATCAGAGGCTTTATAATAGTGTTATCTCAGTATACGACTAAGATACCCTAAGTATACGACTGAGGGTACCTAAGTATAAGACTGAGGTATCCTGAATATGCGACTGAAGTCAAAAGCTTTTTGATTTGTAAACATTTATCAGACATAACAAGAGCCATCGGACAAGCTGAAAGAGGCAGACCGAAGAATAAAAAGAGAGAAGACTGAAAGCACCGGATGCAACGTGCCGGGGAACTAACTCCAGTAAAGACTGAAAGGATGAGGATAATCTTCCCCCGTATATTTTTTGTATTCTGCCACAAATTTCTGGTAAGTGCCAATAGCGGCATTCTCATGCTTGAGTATGAAAAGCGACTTGAGGCAACAAGACAAGGCTGTCTCGTTCACCGGGTCGATATTGAATTCCGCTTCGGCCAAACTCACAGTTTCCGCATAATCCTGCGCCTCGAAAGCCTCCTTCATCAACTGCAAGACAAGCACTTCCAAGCGGCACTCCACATCTTGCTTAAAACCGTCGAACAACGGACCGTCCATAAAGCCGACAAACTTGCCACGCCCTACGATATACAAGAACTCTTGTCGGCACTCCTCTATCCGGTTTTCGGCAACTATCGCCATAAAACGCAAATAGTCGCAATAAAAATCGGAGGACAGCGTGAAACGGAAACATCCTTTTTCGTAAACCAGTTCTATGCCATCCAATTCTTTTAGAATTTTGCGCAGGTGATTGATGGCTACTCCACGCGAGTTTTTCACTTTGTCCTTTGGCTTGTCGGGCCATATCAAATCGCTCAGTTGCTTGGAAGAAATTCCGTCGGCATCGCTATAACGCAAAATGAGACAGAATATCTGCTTGATACGCAAGGAAAACATATAGGAGATATTGCGTCCGTTCCGGTCGAAAACGGAGAAATCACCGAATAAATACATCGAATTGACAGTTCCCGTATCCACTGCCATCTTCTCCACCTTTACATCAGAGGCTTCAGGAAGTTGTTCCTTGTCCTGTCGCACAGCTTTGCCATCCTCGCCCTTGCCGGAGTTTCGATGCCGCTTGTACACTATCCACACGCTTCCGCCAGCTACAGCCACAACCGCGGCTACCAGTACCAGCCACACATGTGAAGCATTTCCTCCACCGTTATTTGCTGTATATTTTTCAAGAGAAACCGGTGGTAACAACAGTGAGTAGACAGAAAATTTGGAAGACACGTCGTCGCTTGTTTCCTGCACGGTCACAAAAAGCCTGCTTTGACGCTCGTTGTAATAAAGACGAGCGTTCGTCGTGATTTTGTCGGAGTAAATGGGAATGGAATCACCCAATATATGACAACTGCCATCTTCTACAGAAAAACGGTAAAGATGCAAAAACGAGTTGGAGACACTCTCGGGATAACGCAAGACATAGAAACAAGAGTCATTCAGTATAACCATATCCTGCGCCGGAACCATATTAGGCTGTCCTTCTGAAATGTCCCAAAGCTTCTGCACACGCATTTCTTGCAAATCCACCTTATAAAAATCGTGAAAATAACGACGACCTATCACCTGGTCGCCCGACTCATTGCCCATGCCCCCGAAAATGTAGACAGAATGATTACTGTCCAGATAACCGGCCGAAGAGAAATAGCGCGGACAAAGAAAATCGCCGGACAGAGAACCCAGCGTATTCCAACGTTCCTCCTCTGCATTGAACATATAGAATTTATTGCTGTAGTACATGTTGCCGAAACCGCCGAAAATGGTGTAACGTTTGCGAACTGCATCATAATAGGAACAGTGATGATGCAATTGCATACTCAGCCGACTGTAACTCTCCACCCTCCAGCCCAACGTATGCAAGTCCAAACTCGCTATCATAGGCTCTGAATCTCCATTCTCAGTATACACCTCGTAGGCATAGAGCCTTTCACTGCCACTATCGAAGAAACTGCCGGCAAGAAACAGCTTCACAGGACACCGTTCGGCAAAAGCCTTGGCAGAAGTGCTTCCCGTCTCCATATTGTAGACGAACAACGAATCACGGTTGAAATAATAAATCTCGTTTCTGTCGGCATTGTAGCAAGAACCAGCTTCCGAAGCCGACGCAAAGCCACCCTCTTTCCTCCAGTGATAGGCCTCGTTAATCAGCCATATCGGGTTCTCCACTTTTCCATAAAGAGTACCCTCTTGGTTACAGACAGATTCTCCGTCCGCCTCATCCAAGGGAAATGTGTAAGTATGCTCGGCATTCACAACCAGCTTGTCAACAGCTATCTCCGGAACGTCAATGATGTGGTCGCTCTTACCGAACACGATTTTCGGACTGAACTCATCAGAGAGCAACACCCCCTTACATACCTTTTCTTGATCGTGAATTTTGAGAGTAATCTCATCCTGCTTCAGGTTGAAAGCTATCTTCACCTTGAACCAATGGGATTTCATCGCCTCCGCCTTACTGACAGGCAAGGCTATCAACACACACTTCCCCTCCTGGTTCAGACGGAACAAGATGTCATCGCCACGAAAATCAAAGAAAAGATTGAAAATCTGTCCTTCGTCAGCTCCCTTAACCCGCAATACATAGCCGACACTCTCGGTAGAATACAGAGCCATGTTGAACTCCAAGTCAAAGTAGTCTTTGAAAGAGGGACAACTGTGGGCAAACACATCATAGGATGTCCTTTCGTCGATAGGGCTGGCTGCGCCACGAAATCTCAATCCGTATGCGGAAACCAGTTGGGTAGTGCAAAGACTTATTATTAAAATGATATATCTATATAAATGTACCATTAGGTTTTCATTTAAGGGCTGAATTCAACTTGCAAATGCAACAGAATTCTGATTAATAATTTGTTTAAATTT
>OKSB01002478.1_pt1 | contig 16369 bp, 20 predicted proteins | sample 1601171 | NCBI WGS metagenome assembly OKSB01 (sample SAMEA3541496, study PRJEB24748) | human gut metagenome | biome: human gut; feature: human-associated habitat; material: faeces | place: China | collected 2012 | reverse complement strand
ATCAATACGGAAGGGGCGTTTGTCTTGGTGATCTCTGCCAACCGGGTCGTGGGGACGGCCTTTACTAAATTTGGTTGCGGATAAATATTCTTGAAATTTTCGGCAATGATGGTCGCAGCCTGCTTCCCTCGGACGCTGGCCGGATAGTAGTACACGTCGGTCCCTTGGAGTTGCCCGGACAGGCTCTCCGGCGCGGCGTTGGAGTGCAGGGCAAGGTGTAAGTCGTAATAGCCCTCGTTTGATTGTCGGATGGCTTGCCCCAATGTCATGTCCCGACTGCTGCGTACATACTGGATGCCATTTGCACGCAGATAGGGTTCCATGGCGTCCGCCACTAAATTCATGTAGTATTGCTCGTCGCCACCGTTTACGTATTTGTTGAAGGGCTGTAAGGACGGACTCAGATAGATAATCGGCATGGTGTGATTCCTCCCATCAATGGTATCAAGGTTCTCTTTCACAACATCTGGTTCAGGATGCGCTTGCTTGAGGCGGGGCGATCTTTCGGAAGAAATCTGCGCTGCTTTTCCCCGGTGGTCGCAGGAAGCGCCCCAATTCATATAGACACTCTGGGTTCTGTGTAATCTGATTGACCTTGCTGGCGCAACCAAGCGTTGCAGAAAAGCCTAAACTGCGTACAATTGGCACGGCCGCGTCACTGATAGCACCAAACGGATAAACAAAGGTCGTAGGAGTATATCCGGTGTGTTCCTGCATTTCCTGTTTGCTGTTTCCCGTCAAAGTACGGGAACCGGAAAACAGGTTGTTGAACACATTGGCAGAAAAGTCCTTTCCCAACCGTGAACCGTTCAGGACGGTACGGTTTTCGTGGTCGATGAATGTTACACCGTATATCCTGCCTGTATCGTTCTGCCGGAAAAGAACGTCTATACCTTTCCTTTTCAGTTCTTGTTCCAGTTCCTTACGGCTATGGGCGGATTTCATCACTGCGCCGACCGTCCGGCGGGTACGCTCTTTCAGGTTCTTGTCCTGAATGTCTTTTGTGGATTTCTTGATGTGTCGCTGGATGGCTTCGTAACCTACCGACTTACCCAAAGAGGATGATTTGAACGGGTTGCCTTGTTTTTCCCCTTTGTCATTGGTTGCCGAATAGACAATGCCGTTATAGGGTTTGCCGTTCACTTCCCCTTTCACTTCTTCTGCCTGTACATTATATATAGATAGCAACGCTTTGTATTCCGTGAAACTTTGGAAACGGTAGCTGCTGGCAAGGGCTTTCACCGTATTGGATAACTGGTGCTTTACGTCCCCTGCCCGGTAGTCCACCTTTTTAAGTTCGGGGCGGTCGGCTGCCTGTTTCTTCTCTGCCGGATGCAGCCCGTACTTCTGTTCCAGTTCACGGGTGATTTGTTTGCTGCGGATATGCTCGAACTTGTCGTTTATCTTTTTGCCCGTATCATCCACCCGGATGGAAACGATATGTATATGATGCCTTGCAATATCTTCGTGCTTGTAAACCATATACGGCTGGTTGCCGTACCCCAACTTATCCATATATTCTTTGGCTATATCCGCAAGCTGGCTATCGGAAAGTACATCGTCCGGGTGCGGGTTCAGGGAGATATGGATAATCGGCTTTTCCGTTTTCAGGTCTGCGGGCAGGTGCATATCGAAACATTCCATACAACGCCGGATGCTGAAATTTCCGTCCTCACTTTCAAACATACGGTTACTTAAAAGTACCTTTCCCTGTTCTTCGTCCACCTTGTTTTGGTTGTAAGAAAGTGCACCGAACAGGGAACTGCCTACGCTTATCTTTGCAACCATCTTGTTTCAAATTCACGGGTCAGTTCAATAATTTGGCGGTTCAGGTCGGCAAGTTCTATCGTTGCCTTTTCCAGTTTATAGAGAAAAGCGAGTGCTTTCTTCTCCGAAAAATTGGTATTGAGAGCCTTTACCACCTGATTATAATTCACGGCTATACCCCTGTACTGGGAATATAAAGCGGTCAGCCGGGTATAATATTCTACCGCCGCCTTGTCGATTTTAATCACTTTGAACGGTTCGCCAAAGATGCGGGCGGTGATAAAATGCGCTTTGGTGCGCATACCCGACTGGTCGAACAATGCCAAAAAGCGGGCGTGGTCTATCGCATTGAAGCTGATAGAGTACCGGAACACTGCCGGGTCTGCTTTGGGCTTTCGTCCTGCGCCACCCGGACGGGGCGCATTTTCATTTTTCTGTTTCATGTTTCATTTCTTTAAAGGGTTACGACTTCGGAGTGACCCTATCCCGGCTTCGTCCGGGCAAGGCGTTCAAAGCTGCTGAAAGAATTTCAAGCTGCTTAGAACACACCTTGCTATTTGCCAGTGCAAATAAAAATCCGCCTACGGACGGATTGGAGTTAGCGGATATTGGAACGCTCCCGACACCGGGGGCTTGGTTAGCCTGACCGATACCTTTCGGTTGCAAAGTAACGGGTATTAAAAATGCTGTGAAATAGCGGGTTATAGGACAAATGAGGACAAACGGGGACATTTGAGGACACCTTTCAAAAGGGGTTGTTTTTCTACGTTTATTTGTCCCGGATTTCAGAAAGAAAGCAATATGGATAGATGGATATATGTAACGGAAAGCGGACGGAAAGAAAGCGGTTTTGAAAACTTGAAAACAAGATTTCAAGATTGCAATCTTTCAAGAAAGCAGGAAAGCAAACCGGATGGAATGATTGAAAGGAAACAGGCTTGCAATCGGGAAAGCAAACGGTCTGCAAAGAAAACAAGCTGTCTTTGTGGAATGAATGAAAACAAAAAAGCAAGGAAGAAAACAACCTGCCTTTGTAGAAAGATAGCAAGAAACAAGGAAAGAGAAAAAGAAGTCATTCCGGCTTTTGAGCTTTCAACATGGCACGAAAGAAAACCATCCGTCAATCTGTACGGATGGAATGAAATAAAGATGTATCACAAAAAAGAATTATTACAATGAAGAAAGAAACCTTGTATGTGGCTTTCTCCACCCAAAAGGGCGGGGTCGGCAAAACAACATTCACCGTCTTGGTGGCAAGTTACCTGTATTACCTCAAAGAGTATAACGTGGCGGTCGTGGATTGTGACTACCCACAACATTCTATTTCCGCCATGCGCAAACGGGATGCCGAACAGGTAAACGGCGATGAGTATTACAAACAGCTTGCCTTTCACCAGTTCAAGACACTGGGAAAGAAAGCCTACCCGGTGCTTTGCAGTTCACCGGACGAAGCGATTAAAACGGCGGATGAATATCTTGCGTCTGCCGGGATGGATTATGATGTGGTCTTTTTCGACCTGCCCGGAACGGTGAACAGTGAGGGTGTTATAAACTCCCTTTCAGGAGTGGATTATATTTTCACTCCCATAGCCGCCGACCGGGTGGTATTGGAAAGTAGCCTTTCCTTTGCGGTGGCTATCGACAAACTGCTGGTAAGGAATGAAGCGTGCCGACTGAAAGGGCTGCACCTGTTTTGGAACATGGTAGATGGGCGGGAAAAAACAGACCTGTACACCCTGTATGAACAGACCATCGGGGAACTGGAATTACCCCTTATGAAAGTATTTATCCCGGACACCAAAAGGTTTAAAAAGGAACTGGACGCACAGCGTAAAACCGTGTTCCGTTCTACGCTGTTCCCGGCGGACAAACGGCTGGTAAAGGGCAGCAACATGGAAGAACTGATAACCGAAATCGCATACCTTATTAAATTGTAATGATATGGCAAAGCAAAGCGGCGGGAAACCGCAAATTGACGAGGATTTTATGAAAGAGATTATTTCACAGGGCTTGCCCGTGAAAAAACAGGAAACACCATCGGTGATGGTAGATACACCGGAGAAACCGGATGATAAAGCGGAAACAGTAGATAAAGTGGAAACGGCAAAGGAAGAAAAGGCGGTGAAAGAACCTGCCCGCCGGAAAAAGAACACTCCGGGCGACTACCGGGAAACCTATTTCATGCGGGTGGACTTGACCGACCGCCAACCGTTATATGTCAGCCGTACCACACACGAAAAGCTAATGAAGATAGTAACCGTTATCGGCGGACGCAAGGCAACCGTGAGCAGCTATGTAGAAAATATCCTGCTCCGGCATTTCGACCAGTTTCAGGACGAGATAAACGAACTGTACGAAAGCAAATTTGAAAAGCCGTTCTGATATGTTGAAATGGTTTATTATCGGAACACTCCTGTATTACGCCGTTCTCTTATGGCGATACAGGGATAGCTTGGGAACATGGTTCACGGGTGGGAAAAAGCAGCCGGAACAACCGGAAAGCAAACCGACCGTGAAAGCCGGAAACGGTGATTGTCTTGTAGGTGCAAGCCGTTACCGGATGGGACAAATGAGGACAAACGGGGACATCTTAGGACACCTTTCAAAAGGGGTTGATAATGCTTCTATATTTGTCCCGCAAAGCGATGAAACGGTAACTGAAACACCTGCTGCGCAAGCGATTGAAACCGAATTTGAAATGGAATTTGAAACGGAAAATACGGAAGAAACGGACGTTTCGGCGGATGAAATCGAAGCGGAAGAAATCGCCTGTTACATGGGTGAGGGTGAACCGGAAATGGCGCAAGGTATCACACTGGGGGAACTGGCACAAATGGTTCAGGTCATTCAGATAAAACAAGCATCCGACACAGAAGAACGGCAAGCGGTTCAAACCATCTGCCGGACGGAAACAAACCTGTTTCATTCGCTGGTGGAGCAGATAAACGGGGGCAGGTCACGGGTAGCGGAACTTTTACAAAAGCATGAGATACCCGTGCCCGCCACCGTCCCGGCTGCCGGAAGTAATGAAATGGCAGACTTTGACATGAACGATTTTCTTTAATGGTAAACTTTAAATAATAAGATGATGAAACAAAGAGATTACGGTTAGGACAAACCTTTGCATCAACGGGGAATACTCCCCGCAACCACAAAAATTCAATTATTAATCACTCCGCCGGGCGGACTATCCAACCGCCCGGCAATTTAAAAATCAATGTATTTATAATGAAAAAGAAAGTTCTCTTTTCGGCAGTCGCTCTATTGGCTGCATCCTCTGCTTTTGCACAAGGTAACGGCATGGCGGGTATTACAGAAGCTACCAACATGGTAACATCCTATTTCGACCCGGCGACAAAATTAATTTACGCCATCGGTGCGGTGGTGGGCTTGATTGGCGGCGTGAAAGTCTATGGCAAGTTTGTGCGACGTGAAGTTGCGTAAGTGATTGTGTAACATCAAGATTACACCTCCAGTTCCGTCTGGAGTAGCCTACGGACACGTGCATTGGGAGTAATCCTTTTGTACGGAGCTGTCCCGACAAGGTAGCCTTTCCAAAAGGAGAAGATTGAACCGTGAGGGGAAATCAACGGCTGATAACACCATTCAGCACGAGGAGCTTGGCTTAGCGGTATGGTCAACGAAAGTGAACTGTCCGATAAACATCGTAAGGTATAACGAGCCAAAGGCTGTTGACAGGCTCGGACCAAAAGGTAAGCAGTCGGCTGTCCTCTTGAACTTTGGGGGCACACGGACATTAGCACTGCCGGTGGAATAGACAGGACCTAACCCGCTTATTTATCACTTATGTAAAACACGGTAAGCCCGTATCTCTCCAGTTCATCAGAGCTGGTAAGCAAGCCGCAAGGCAAGCCTACATGGGGTGTGGGTATAGGATAGCGGAAAAAGCGAATGCCTCCCTGTAATGGGGAGGATACGGATTGAGCCAATATCACGGGTTGGTAAAGGTAACATCATCCGACACGAAAGTGGGCAGACTTCCGCCTATGGTGACACTTTACAAGATAGTTTACAGAACTTTTAAAGAAAGGAAAGCAAATGAACGCAAAGAAATTGGCGTGTGCGCCCGAAGACATAGACATTCACGAACTCTGGTCGAAAATCGACTGGGACAAATGTGAGCGTTTTGTCCAAAAGCTGCAAGCACGTATTGTAAAGGCTCAAAGGGAAGGCAGAAATAACAAGGTGAAAGCCCTGCAATGGATGCTTACCCACTCGTTCTACGCCAAAGCATTGGCGGTAAAACGAGTTACGACTAACAAAGGAAAATCTACTTCCGGCGTTGACAAGATTACATGGTCTTCTCCATTGGCGAAAGCCAAAGCCATATTCACTCTGAAAAGACATGGCTACAAGCCACAACCTTTAAAACGTGTAAATATCAAAAAGAAGAACGGGAAATTACGCCCACTCGGAATACCAACGATGAAAGACCGTGCGATGCAGGCATTATACTTAATGGCTCTTGACCCGATAGCGGAAACTACTGGCGACAACCACTCTTACGGATTCCGCAAGCATCGCTGTACGCATGATGCCATCGAGCAATGCTACATCGTTCTTTCTCGTTCGGTCGCTCCCGAATGGATTCTTGAGGGGGACATCAAAGGATGCTTCGACCATATCAGCCATGCGTGGTTAATCAACAATATCCCTATGGATAAGGAGATACTACGCAAATGGCTCGAATGCGGATATGTGTTCAATGGAGAACTCTTTCCTACGGAAGAGGGAACCCCACAAGGTGGCATAATATCCCCAACTCTTGCAAACATGGCACTTGACGGACTGCAAGATTTGTTGGAAAAGAGTGTCAAGAAATATCAGGTGAACTACAAAAAGATAGTTCCTAAGATACATCTTGTACGATATGCAGATGATTTCATTGTAACGGCAAAGGATAAGGAAACGATAGAACAGGTTATACTTCCATTAGTACGTAAGTTCCTTGCGGAAAGAGGTCTGACACTATCAGAAGAAAAGACAAAAATCACACATATAAATGAGGGATTTGACTTTCTCGGTTTCAATATCCGAAAGTTCCGCAATAATACGCTGCTGACAACTCCATCCAAAGATGCGCAAAAGAGGTTTTGCGAAAAAATCCGCAAGACGATAGAAGCCAACAAGTGTGTAAAACAGAAGTCACTTATTATGATGCTGAATCCAATCATAAAAGGTTGGGGTAATTATTATAAATATGGTACTTCTGCGAATGTATTCCACCGAATGGATTGGGAAATCTTCAAGAAAATATGGCAATGGGCAAGACGCAGACATCCGCAGAAATGTAAAGGATGGGTAAAGGATAAGTATTTCAGAACACTAAATGGGCACTCGTGGAGATTTGCGGCAGATATGGGCAAGAAAGATAAGATTGATTATCTCGAACTGACCTATCTACCAACCATCCACCATGAGAAATTCGTCAAGGTTCGGCATTATGCCAATCCGTATGACCCATCAGATAAATCGTACTACGAATGGAGAGAAACCTACCGAATGAAGCAAACGCTGAAAGGCAGGCAATCTCTAATAAACATTTGGAAACGACAGAATAAAGTATGTCCTGTATGTGGAGAGCGTATTGACAGGGAAAGACCTTGGAGTATCACTGAACAAATAGTCAGTGGACGAAAGGTAAGAACTCTTGTACATACCAGTTGTAAACGTAAAATGCAAAGTAGATTATGAATATGAAAGTCGAAAATGAGATGGCTCTACCGATAACAAAGTCGGTAACGGTCATGTTGCTTGAGCCGTATGCGGGGAAACTCGCACGTACGGTTCTTAGAGGGGAAAGCTCCCGTAAGGGGGCTGACCTACTCGACAGTTCGGGCGACCCCGACACGAGTAAAACTGCCAGTTCGTGGTTCGGAGCCTGTATCTTTCTGATAGTCGCCGCCACCATTCTGAGGTCGTTCTTCCTCTAAAAACATAAAAAAGACAGTAACTTATGGCTGATTTTGAGATAAATAAAGGTGTGGGCCGTGAGGTTGAGTTTAAGGGGCTTCGGGCACAATACCTGTTTATTTTCGCTGCCGGCCTGCTTGCCGTGTTCGTGATGTTCGTCATCATGTATATGGCAGGCATCGGACAGTGGATCTGCATCGGTTTCGGGGTATCGTCGGCTACGGTGTTGGTATGGCTGACCTTCACGCTGAACCGTAAATATGGCAGCCACGGGCTGATGAAGCTGTTCGCGGCCCGGCAGCATCCCCGGAGAATCCTCTCACGAAAACGTATCACACGTCTGATCAACAAGCAACAATCGTAAATTATGAGAAGTATATTAAAAGCATCCACACTGGAAAGCAAGTTTCCCATCATGGCGGTGGAACACGGCTGCATCGTCAGCAAGGACGCCGACATCACGGTCGCTTTCCGGGTCACACTGCCGGAAGTGTTTTCGGTATCATCCGCAGAATATAAGGCGATGCACGCCACATGAGCGAAGGCAATCAAGGTGTTGCCGAACTATTCAATCCTGCACAAACAGGATATTTTCATCACGGAGAAATACGAGCCGGACATCCGCCGGGACGAACTCAGCTTTCTCTCCCGCAGTTTTGAACGCCACTTCAACGAACGTCCCTACCTGCACCACACCTGCTACCTGTTCCTTACCAAGACCACCAAAGAGCGCTCCCGGCAGCAAAGCAACTGGAACACGCTCTGCCGTGGTTTTCTGGTTCCGAAGGAGATAAGGGACAAGGAAACGGTGGAGCGTTTCATGGAAGCGGTGGGACAGTTTGAAAGTATCGTTAACGACAGCGGACTTGTCAGGCTGGAACGGCTGACCACGGAAGAGATTACGGGAACGGAAAACGAACCGGGCATTATCGAACGGTACCTTACGCTCTCGGCAGACGGAACTACCATGTTGCAGGACATGCAATTGAACCCGGACGGGATGCGTATCGGTGACAAGCGGCTCTGCCTGCATACACTTTCCGACCTTGACGACCTTCCGGGTAAAGTCAAGACAGACGGGCGGTACGAACGCCTCTCGACAGACCGATCGGACTGCCGCCTTAGCTATGCCGCCCCCGTGGGCGTGATGCTGCCCTGCGACCATATCTACAACCAGTGGATATTCATAGACGACAGCAACGAAAACCTTTCCCGCTTCGAAAAGGCGGCGAAGAACATGCAGTCGCTTTCACGGTACAGCCGCAGCAACCAGATCAACAAGGAGTGGCTGGATGAATACCTGAATGAGGCGCACAGCAACGGACTGCAATCCGTGCGCTGCCATTGCAACATCATCGCATGGGCGGAAAACGGGCACGAACTCCGCAGGGTGAAGAATGACGTGGGAAGTGCACTGGCATTGATGGAATGTACACCGCACCACAACACGACCGACCTTCCGGCTCTCTATTGGGCCGGCATACCGGGTAACGAGGCTGACTTCCCTGCGGAAGAGACGTTCTACACATTCACCGGGCAGGCACTCTGCTTTTTCACAGCGGAGACCTGTTACCGGAACTCGCTTTCCCCTTTCGGTATCCGCATGGTGGACAGACTGACGGGAAAACCCGTCTTTCTTGACATATCGGACTTGCCCATGAAAAAAGGGATAGTAACGAACCGTAACAAATTTATCCTCGGCCCCAGTGGCAGCGGAAAGAGCTTCTTTACCAACCATCTCGTGAGGCAGTACTGGGAACAAGGGACGCATATCCTGCTGGTGGACACCGGAAATTCGTACAAGGGACTCTGTGACCTGATACATCAGAAGACCGGAGGGGATGACGGGATTTATTTTACATACAAGGAAAATGACCCGATTTCTTTCAATCCGTTTTTCACGGAGGATTACCAGTATGACATCGAGAAGCGGGACAGTATCAAGACACTGATACTCACCCTTTGGAAAAGGGAGGACGAACCGCCCCGCCGCTCGGAAGAGGTGGCACTCTCGAATGCAGTCAGTCTGTATATCGAGAAAATAAGGAAGAACCGGAAGATAAAACCTAATTTCAACTCGTTCTATGACTTTGTAAGGAAAGACTACCGCAAAGTGCTGGCAGACAAGAATGTGCGGGAGAAGGACTTTGATGTGGACGGTTTTCTGAACGTGCTGGAACCTTATTATAAGAACGGTGAATACGGGTATCTGCTGAACTCGGACAAGGAACTGGATTTACTGAACAAACGGTTTATCGTATTTGAGTTGGATGTTGTGAAAGATAATCCTATCCTCTTTCCGGTTGTCACCATCATTATCATGGAGACGTTCATTAATAAAATGAGACGTTTGCAGGGTATCCGCAAGATGATACTGATTGAGGAAGCATGACTGCGACATGTAAGTCTTGTATATGATTGTTTAACATTCCATTCCACGCGCTGGAAATAGAACGATTAAACCTGTTGTTTCGTCAACAGTAGCCTATGGGAACGTGCGATAGTAAGCAATGAGGTCGTGCGATAGCAGAACCAACAATGAAGCCCTTCCGAAAGGAGAAGTCAGAACCGCGAGGGAACGACAACTGCCGTTAGTATCGAGTGGCAGGGGAGCTAGGCTGAATGGTATGAATAACGTAATGTGAACCGTTGATAAACGTCGTAACTTCGAATGAGCTGTTAATGATACTGGGCTCTAACCCAAAAGGGACGCAGTCGGATAACCTTCTTCATGCTAAGGTTACACGAACATGATGACTGCCGGCGGATAGACGGATTCTAACCCATTCGTTTGTCATATACAAGAAACATGGTAAACCCGTATTTCTCCTGTATAACAGCAGGTAAGCAAACCGTAAGGAAAGCCGAATGAAATGCGGGCAGAGGAATGTGGAAAAAGCGAATGCCATTCTGTAATGGAGCGGATAGAGGTTGAAACATCACCTCACACGAAAGTGGGCTGACTTCCGCAAGGTGACTTTTTACAAGAAACTTTTAGAACTTATTTAAAGGAGAAAAGCAAATGAACGAAAGTAAGACATCGTGTGCATCTACTGACCAAAAGTGGAGCACTTGGGAAAGCATAGACTGGAACAAGTGCGAAATAGCGGTTAATAAGCTACAAGCACGTATTGTAAAAGCTCAGAAAGCAGGCAAACACGGCAGGGTGAAAGCTTTGCAGTGGATGCTGACGCATTCGTTTTACGCTAAAGCTTTAGCGGTAAAACGTGTTACATCGAACAGAGGCAGTAAAACTGCGGGTGTTGATAAAGCTGTGTGGGCAACTTCCAACAGTAAATTCAAGGCCATCAGCGAGCTAAGAAGAAGAGGCTATACCCCTCAACCTCTAAGAAGGATACATATTAAAAAGAGTAACGGGAAGTTGCGTCCATTAGGGATTCCGACGATGAAAGACAGGGCAATGCAGGCATTGTATCTGCTCGCATTGGAACCTGTGTCAGAAACAACTGCTGACAGCAACTCCTACGGATTCCGTAAAGAGAGAAGTGCTGGCGATGCAAGAGAACAATGTTTTTGCGTCCTTGCCAAGACAGCTTCTCCCGAATGGATTTTAGAAGGAGACATCAAAGGTTGTTTTGACCATATCAGTCATGACTGGCTGTTGGAAAATATTCCAATGGATAAAGTCATGCTGAAAAAATGGCTCAAATGCGGTTTCGTTTTCAACAAGGAATTATTCCCTACGGAAGAAGGAACTCCACAGGGTGGAATTATCTCGCCAACTCTTGCCAATATGACATTGGACGGTCTGCAAGCAATGCTCGCAGAAAAGTATTATAGGAAATCCGTTAAGGGACAAGTATATTATCCAAAGGTTCACATGGTTCGATACGCGGATGATTTTATCATTACGGGAAGGACTAGGGAAGCATTGGAGGAAATAAAGCCGTTAGTGGAGAACTTCCTTGAAAGTCGGGGACTTACTCTATCAGAAGAAAAGACAAAGATAACCCATATTGAAGAGGGCTTTGATTTTCTCGGGTACAATATCCGTAAATACAATGGAATACTTCTAATAAAGCCGTCCAAAAAGAGTCTGAAGGGATTCATGGAGAAAATCAGAGGAATCATTGATTCCAATAAAGGTAGTAAACAGGAATCTCTTATAAGACTTTTGAATCCGGTAATAGTCGGTTGGGTGAATTACTACAAGAATTGCGTGGCTTCGGACACATTCAGAAAAGCTGATTACTTGATATTTGAAAAGCTATGGCAATGGGCCAAGAGACGACATCCCAAGAAAGGTAAATATTGGATTGCCAGCAGATACTTTACACGAATAAAGAATCGTAACTGGTGCTTTGTGGCGAACTTCAAAAGGGGTAAAGCGGATGATAAGATTGCCCTCAAAAGACTGTACGACACGAAAATCACCCGATACGTAAAAGTGAAAGGTGAAGCCAATCCTCTCGACCCTGAATGGAAAGAATATTTTGAAAAGCGCAAGACTTACAAGATGCTCAAGTCGCTTAATGGTAGAAAATCATTGCTGTATATGTGGGAAAAACAAAATCATTTATGCCCCATATGCGGAGAACCCATAGACAAAGAACACTCGTGGGGAACTAATGAAAGAATTGTCAATGGAAAGAAAGTTAATTTCTTGGTACATGACAGTTGCAGAAGAAAAGTCATTCAACTTAAATAGATGTAACAATGAGCTGGTTTCTATTAGATAGAAATTTAAAGTTGCTTGAGCCGTATGATTGGAAACTTTCACGTACGGTTCTTAGGGGGGAAAGGGGCAGTAATGCCCCCGACCTACCCGGCAAGGCAATCGCCAAGGAAGGTATGGCATCCTACATAAAGTATCTCTTTAAAACGGTTAGAAAGTTTTACGGAGAGGCGGTTGTAGTCACGCAAGAAGTCGATGATATTATCTCTTCCCCCGTTGTGAAAGAGACGATTATCAACAACAGCGATTGCAAAATACTGCTCGACCAGCGGAAGTATCAGAACAAGTTCGACCAGATACAGAATCTGCTCGGCCTGACGGACAAGGAACGCAGCCAGATACTTTCGATTAATCTTGCCAATGCAGCGAACCGACTTTACAAAGAGGTCTGGATAGGGCTTGGCGGCACGCAGAGCGCGGTATATGCGACAGAAGTTTCGGCTGAAGAGTACCTTTGCTACACCACCGAAGAGACTGAGAAACTGGAACTTACCCGCCTTACGGAAAAGCTGGGCGGAAACATCGAGCTGGCTATCAAACAACTTGCCGAAAGCAAACGGCAGGAAAACAAGTAACCATATTAATCCATAGACAACAATGAGTAAGAAAGATTTATTAAGCCAATGCAGGGAAGCACTCGGAGATGCGACCCTGACCAATCTGGATCTGCTGAACCTGATCGGGGAAATGAAGAAGGAACTGGAACACGACCGCATCTGCGGTCACTGAATGAACAAGGAAGGCGGCTCAACGCTGACTATCCGCAAATCCAACCGGGTGACGGACGGTTTCAAGGGATACAAAGCCACGCTGTTCGTTGGAGAAAAGAGCTATACCGAAATCAACATTCCGCTCCGTGGGGGTGACGACCTGTTCCTTCACGGAAATAAGGATGCCGGATGTATCGGGTATTTCAGCGGCAGCGAGGTTCTGCTCTTCGGCAGTTACGGACTGTTTGCCCGTGATGACGACAGCCGGTATTTACTGACCAAAGAAAGGAGATAGACACATGAAAAAGAGAATAACAATCCTATTCATGGCAATGCTTTCCCTTTCAGTGACAAGCAAAGCACAGTGGACGGTCTTTGACCCGTCAAACCTTGCCCAAAGCATTGTGAACTCCGCAAAGGAAATTGTACAGACATCCTCAACGGCCCAAAATATGCTGAACAATTTTCAGGAGACTGTAAAGATTTACCAGCAGGGAAAAGCCTACTATGATGCGCTTAAATCGGTGCATGACCTTGTAAAAGGTGCCCGGAAAGTTCAACAGACTATCCTTCTGGTAGGTGACATCAGCGATATTTACGTGACCCATTTCAATACCATGATGGGCGACCCTAACTTCACCGTGGAGGAACTCTCGGCCATCGCTTTCGGGTATAACCGGCTACTCGAAGAAAGCAGCAACCTGCTGCTGGATTTGAAGGAAGTGACTACGGCTACCGGACTTTCGATGACGGACAAGGAACGGCTGGACATCATCAACCGGATATACGGCGAAGTGCTGGAATACAAGAACCTGACATGGTACTATACCCGCAAGAATATCGGCATATCGTACCTGCGCAGCAAGAAGAAGGGAGATTCTCAAAGGGTACTCGCCCTGTACGGGACACAAGACCAGCGTTACTGGTAATCATTCATCCTAAAAAAACAAATTGACTATGGTATTACTATCAATAGACTGGACGAACCTGCATGAGTTGCTGCGTTCGCTTTACGATGAAATGATGCCGCTGTGCGAGGATATGGCAAGCGTGGCAAAAGGTGTGGCGGGTATCGGTGCCCTGTTCTACGTGGCTTACCGGGTGTGGCAGTCCCTTTCAAGGGCGGAAGAGATAGACGTGTTCCCACTCTTCAGACCATTTGTGCTGGGCCTTTGCATCATGTTCTTCCCCACTATGGTATTGGGTACAATCAACGGGATTCTTTCCCCCGTATGCAGTGCCACTTCCTCACTGGTTGAACAGCAGACTTTCGACATGAAGAAGTATCAGGAAGAGAAAGACGAACTGGAACGGGAAGCGATGCTGCGTGACCCGGCAAAGGCTTTCCTTGTGAGTGACGAGGAATTTGACAAGAAAATAGACGAGCTTGGCTGGTCGCTGGGAGACATGGACACGATGATAAACATGTACGGGCAGAAGGCGGTGTATGACATGGGGGAAAAGGTGCGGCAATGGTTCCGCGAACTGTTGGAACTGTTCTTTCAGGCGGCATCGCTGCTGATAGACACACTGAGGACTTTCTTCCTGATTGTCCTTTCCATACTGGGGCCAATCTCCTTTGCGCTGGCCGTCTATGACGGATTCCAGAGTACGCTCACCACCTGGCTGTCACGCTATATCTGTATTTACTTATGGCTGCCCGTGGGTGACCTGTTCGGGGCTATCCTCTCACGCATACAGGTTCTGATGTTGCAGCAGGACATCAAGCAGATGCAGGACCCGACATTTATACCGGATGCTTCGAACAGCGTTTATTGCATCTTTATGATTATAGGTATCATCGGTTATTTCTGCGTTCCCACGGTGTCCTCGTGGATTATCCAGGCAGGCGGTGCGGGAGCTTACGGGCAGAAAGCCAACGGTGCCGGAAAGATGGCAGGGAACGGTGCGGCGGCAGTCGGTGGCGCAGTCGGCGGATCGGTAGCCGGACGCATCAAGAAAATGTTCTAAACGTATCACTTAAAAAAACAGAAAGAAGACATGGAGTTCAAATCATTAAAAAACATCGAGACATCATTCCGGCAGCTACGGCTGTTCGGAATGGTATTCCTGGGAGTATGCGCACTGGTAACGGTCTTCGCCACCTGAAAGGCATACGAGTTTGCAGAAGCGCAGCGGCAGAAAATTTATGTGTTGGACAGCGGAAAGTCGCTGATGCTGGCACTCTCGCAGGACGTGCAGCAGAACCGCCCCGTGGAAGCGAGGGAACATATCAGACATTTCCACGAACTGTTTTTCACCCTGTCACCGGACAAGAGCGCCATTGAAAGCAACATCCAGCGTGCCCTTTACCTTTCGGATGAAAGTGCCATCGGTTACTACCGGAACTTGCAGGAGAAAGGCTACTTCAACCGGATGATAGCGGGAAATATCTCGCAGACCCTGACGGTGGACAGTATCGGGGGGGACTTCAACAGTTATCCGTACGAGATGAAGACCTATTGCCGGCAGCACATCATCCGTTCAAGCAATGTTACCGAAAGGTCGCTTGTCACCACCTGCCGTCTGAGGAATGTAACCCGGAGCGACAACAACCCGCAGGGCTTTCTGATAGAGAGTTTTACCATCATCGAAAACAGGGACATCGGACAGTATGAAAGATAACGGTATAAAAAAGGTCTTCCACTCGTTCAGAACGGAGAAAGACCGATATATAATAAAACACCGCAGACGGTGGCAGCAGTTGAGCTACCGGCAGCAAAGGATTATCATCCTTTACCTGCTCGGACTCTTCGCCGCCATCGACCTTGCCTACATCGTGGGCGGTTTCTGCGGGACAGACAAATTTCCGATTGAGGTACAGCATCTCCAAAGGATTGCGCTTCCCCAAACGGACAGTATCCAACCATTAAAAAACAATGTATCCAATGACACAATCCGATAAGAAAGAAGAAAAGAATAAAGAAACGCAGAAAGCGGAACCTACATCCGAAAAGGAGAAGAAGTTAAACCGCAAGGTTGCCGACAAGCTGAAATTCTATGGCGTGGTGACAGTCCTCTCCCTGCTTTGTGCCGGGTTCATCTGGTTTATCTTCAAACCGGACACGCCAGAAACGGTGGAAGGAATGGCGGGGATCAATACGACGATACCCGACGCTATCGCACCGGAGACGATGGCCGACAAACAGAAGGCTTAAGAACTGGAAGAAATGAAGAAGCGCAGGCAGGAGAAAGTCAGAACCTTGCAGGATGTGGCCGGGGGCTATCTGACACCGGACACAACGGACGGGCTGAAACCGGA
>OKSB01002466.1_pt1 | contig 16411 bp, 19 predicted proteins | sample 1601171 | NCBI WGS metagenome assembly OKSB01 (sample SAMEA3541496, study PRJEB24748) | human gut metagenome | biome: human gut; feature: human-associated habitat; material: faeces | place: China | collected 2012 | reverse complement strand
TGCCGACAATACTTGTCTGGAGACGGACCGGGAAGATAGGTCAATGCCAACACAAGGGATTCGCTCAGGCGAATCCCTTGCTTATGCCTCCTTAGCTCAACGGTAGAGCATCCGGCTGTTAACCGGAGGGTTGTAGGTTCGAATCCTACAGGAGGCGCCAGAGATATTGCCGTCACCTGTGTGGCGGCATTCTTTGAATATGGGCCTTTAGCTCAGTTGGTTAGAGCAACCGGCTCATAACCGGTCGGTCCCGGGTTCAAGTCCCTGAAGGCCCACCAAATATTATGACATATAGGGGAATAGCTCAGTTGGTAGAGCGACGGTCTCCAAAACCGTAGGCCGAGGGTTCGAAGCCTTCTTCCCCTGCCAAATCGCCGCAGACAAACTGTCTGCGGCGATTTTTGTTGCCTCGTCGTGGCCTCGCGGCGCATCTTTTATCTTGATAACTCTTGGGTGCGCACTGCTTTGCCATTGAGTGCTGAGTAGGATATAACTGAATAGTGATAAATATGGATCAGGTGAACTGGAAATTCAGCAACCTGATGAAGGCTTACATGCATTATGACATGCTGATTATTGAAACGCTTTGCCCCATGCCATGTCCATTTCGACGAAGCCATCCCCATTTCGTTGATAGCTGCACTTGGCTGTATCATTTAAATACGGTACGGTCCAGAAAATTGCGATTTCATTGACGGAACTGTTCTGCTCGCCTAGTGTGGCTGCGAGATCAGACGAATACATCTCGAGCATTTTCTTGGATGTTTTTCCTGCGTTCTTTTGGTCCCAAGTCAGATAGACGAGTGCGATGTAATCACCATCCGCTTCTGTTCCCAAATAATCGTTAATTGTGATTCTATCTATCTGTGTCATGGTATATTGCTCGGTGATTCGGTCAGCCAGAATTTTTTCAATTTTCTGTGTCTCAGTTAGTACAACTGGCGTCTCCGCTGCTGACGCGGCTCTCGTGGTCGTTACCTTTGCATCTGGTGCTGATTTGTTGGCGGTGTCTGATGGCTTCTGATGCCGCAACCGCCGAAAAGCGTAAGCATTGCTAGCAATGCTGCTACGAATGGTATTTGCTTTGTGTATCGTTTTTTCACATTTCCAGCTCCTGCGTAATTGCTTGCTTTAACCATTGAAGAGCGCGTAAAAACATTTGTAAAGGGCAAAGTGCTTCTATCTTGCCCCCTTGGTATTGAAATACCGTTTGTTGAAGCTCCGCCGATTGACTAAAGATGTTGCTTTTGGTATCCTGTCCGTGTTCCTGCCGCCGGGCGGGAACGGGAGCGTTTGCTCTGCGTCGTAGGCCTTAGAAGACGCGGGCAGGCGCATTTTTTATTTGGAGGGAAACATTATGGCATGGGTCATGCTCGGCATTGCCGGAATTTTTGAGGTCGTTTGGGCGACCTGTATGAAATATTCAGAGGGATTCACAAAGCTCAGCTGGTCACTGCTCACGTTCGCCGGCATGGCGGTGAGCTTTTTTCTGCTGGCACGCGCGACCAAAACACTGCCGCTTGGTACGGCTTATGCGGTCTGGACCGGCATTGGTGCGCTGGGCTCCGTGATCGTTGGCATCATCTTGTTCAAAGAGCCGGTGACAGCCGGGCGGCTCATTTTTGCTGCGCTGCTGCTTATCGGCATCATCGGTTTGAAGATCACGTCGGCCTGATACATATGATTATTCTACCTCGGCCAGCGCGTCGATGCGCTGCTGCAGATCCTGAACGAACCGTCCGATGTGCAGTCCGTCGATGAGCCGGTGGTTTACCTCGAGCGCGAGGCCGAGCACGTCCCGTTCGCCCTCGCGATGATATTTGCCCCAGACAATGCGCGGGATGGCGTCGTCGGCGTCAAAATCCCGCTCGTTGGTCAGCGCCGTGAGCGAGACCCACGGCAGACAGCTGAAATAGATCAGCGCGTCGCTCTCGGCTGCAGCGGAGAGAAACTCCGTCTGCGCCCGGCTCTTGGCGCGTGCCGCGCGGCAGAAATCATCCAGCGCGTTACCGGCCGGCATCGTCACGATGTGGAATTGTTCCGCACCGGGGTGCAGGTCGGTGAAGCTCGGTTCACGGCGCGCGAGCAGCACCGGCTGGCCGTTTCGGATGGCATATCGGAATGCGGTCGTGTGATTGATCGACTGCGTGCACAGCCAGACCAGAGCGTAATAAAAGGACAGGCCGCGCCGTTTCGTGTAAGTATGCAGTGCCGTGACGTCCACGGTGACGGTCACGCTGTAAAACGGATCCGACAGGCCGGAGAAGAACGTGTATGCCTCGCGCCGCAGCCAGGTATCGAGCGCGACGGGGGTCGCATCCGGAGCGTTCATTGGGGGGACCTCCTCGTTTTTTCAGCAGTATACCACGCTCTTGCGGAAAAGTGCAATTTTTTCGCGGAAAGGTGCGGTGTTTACAGTTCTTTGATATATTTCTCATAGACGTGTGATAAAATACAAGAATCAAATTCATCAGCCTGGAAAGGTGATCGGTCATGAGACAACGGCTTGCAAAATGGATGATGGGCAGAAACGGGATGGACGCACTCAATCGCCTTCTGTCCGTGCTGACACTGATCTTGCTGATCGTCAGCATGTTCGTGCACGGTTATGCGGCGCGCATCCTGTGGTCGCTGGCGGTCCTTGGCCTGATCGTGATCTATTTTCGTATGCTCTCGCGCAATGTCTATCGCCGGCAGCAGGAAAACGGTGCGTATCTGCGCCAGAGATATAAGGTGACGAGTGCGTGGCGCGGGGCCGTGGACCGCTGGCATCAGCGGCACGAGTACCGCTTTTTCAAATGCCCGTCGTGCCGGACGCGTCTGCGCGTGCCGCGCGGCAAGGGCAAGATCAACATTGTCTGCCGCAAATGCGGCACGTCCTTCCAGCGGAAAACCTGAGGCGAAGCCAGATGTTTGGATATGTGATCGCAAATCTCGAGGGCCTGACGCAGACGCAGAAGGATCGCTATAAGGGCTGCTACTGCGGCCTGTGCCGGGTGCTCAAGCAGCGGCACGGCTTTTCCGGCCGACTGACGCTGACGTATGACATGACGTTTCTGGTGCTGCTGCTCTCGGCGCTGTATGAAGCGGACGAGGAGCGCGGCATGGAGATCTGCCCGGCGCACCCGCTGCGCAAGCATTTTTACTGGCAGACGCGCTACACCGCCTACGCTGCCGATATGAACGTCGTGCTGGCGTACAACAACTGCCGCGACGACTGGCAGGATGACGGCAGCGCGCTGAAATACTGGGAGGCGGAGGCGCTTAGCCGCCAGTGTGCGGCCGTGCGCGCGCGCTGGCCGCGGCAATGCGCCGCGATCGAGCAGTGCATGGCGGAACTTTCCGAGATCGAACAGGCGGACACTGGCGACCCGGACGCCGCGGCCAACTGTTTCGGCCGCCTGATGGGCGAACTGTTTGTGACGGACGAGCTCTGGGACGACCGTCTGCGTCCGTTTGGCGAGGCGCTGGGCCGGTTCATCTATCTGCTCGACGCGGTGATCGACCTGCCGGAGGATCTCCGGCACGGGCGGTATAACCCGCTGCGCACGCTGCCGCAGGATGCGGACCTGCACGCGCTGCTGACGATGCTGCTCGGCGAGTGTTCGGCGGCGTTTGAGGCGCTGCCGGTTTTGCAGGACGTGGAGCTGCTGCGCAATATTTTATACTCCGGCGTATGGCTGCGCTACGAGGCGGCCATGAAAAAACGAAAGATCGGGAGGAGCGCCGAATGAGAGACCCATATGAAGTCCTCGGTGTTTCCAGAGACGCGAGCGAAGAGGAGATCAAGGCGGCCTATCGTCGCCTGGCCAAGAAATATCATCCGGACCTGAACCCGGACGACCCGCACGCGACGGAAAAAATGAATGAGGTCAACGCGGCCTATGACGCGATCAAAAACGGCAAGGCCAACAGCTACGGCGCGTCCGGCGGTTACGGTCAGGCGGGCGGCTACGGCGGTTACGGTGGCTATGGGGCCTATGGCGGTTGGGGCGCGCAGCGTGACCCCGGCATCCGGCCGGAGTATCAGGCAGCGATGAACTTTATCCAGACGCGGCATTTTGCCGAGGCGCTGCAGGCGCTGTCCGGCGTGCCGACGGCTGAGCGCGATGCCACCTGGTACGCCCTGAGCGCCATGGCGAACTCCGGCGCGGGCAACCGTGTGCAGGCACTGGCGGATGCCAGACACGCGGTCGAGCTGGATCCGACGAACCCGGACTTCCAGCGCCTGCTGCACCAGCTTGAGAGCGGCGGCGACGCGTATGCGACCTACAGCGCCGGCTATCCGAACAGCGGCTTCGGCACCGGCAGCTGGTGCGCGGATATGTGCCTGCTGAACCTGTGCTGCAATCCGTGCTTCTCGCCCTGCTGCTGAGACAACTGTAAACGAACACTCCGGCGGAACTGCGCGTCCCGCCGGGGTGTTTTGCGCTCATGCGCCGGGGAAGGTGCGCAGGTACCGGTCCGTGAATGTGGTCAGCGCGGCAAAGTCCATACACGGCCGGTAGACGGCCTCCAGCTCGTTGTGCAGGAGATTGGCCATGCGCAGCTGCTCCACTGCGCTTGCGAGGGCGAGCTGCTGCTGCCGGGTGTCGCTGCGCATGGTGCGGCGCAGTGCCCGCTGGCGCACCGGGTCCGGCAGTACATCGAGCCGGATGTGCCGCTGCGTCAGGCCCTCCGGCACGTCGTCCGCCGTGCCGGCAAGGAAACCAACGCCGCGCGAAGGCACGAGCACGGCCTGCGTGCGCGACGGGATGAGCGGGTCGGGGCAGGAGAGAACGTCCAGCCCGCACCGGACGGCGTGTGCGCGCACAATGCGCAGAAATTCTTCCGCCAGGCCGCAGCCGTCGTCGAGCAGGTACACGCGCGCACACTGCGCGGCGATCGTCTCAGGGAAGAAAATTCGCCCCTCACACGTGATGGCACTCAAAAACAGCCGCTCGCACCGGCCGGGCTCCGTGCCCTTGCCCGGCGCGCCGAATTCCCGCGCGCAGACGCTCTTTGCCCGGCGTCGCGCTGCCTCGCGGTCCTCGGGATAGACCAGCCCAGGTGTGGTGCGTGCGTCGAGCGCGGCGGCTGCCGCCAGATACTGCTGCGCGCGCAGGTGGAACATGGCGCAGTCGGCGTTCAGGGCGCGGATGCGCGCCGTGTCGAGCGCTTCCGTGCGGCAGAACGTGCCGAGGTCCAGATATTCGCCGCTCGCGCCGAAGAGTGCAGGGTCGACGGTGTGCGGCGCCGTGCCGTCGAAGAAGCCGGAGCGTTTTCCCGGGAAATAGACTCCGTCGAGCGAGGCAGGGTCGCCCGCGCAGTGCAGCCGGACGACGGCCAGCCCGGCCGCGCGTCCGGCATCGCCGACGCGCTTGAGAAACGTGGATTTTCCGCAGCCCGGCCCGCCCTTGAGGATGCAGAAATAGCGCTCCGGTGGCCGCAGAAACTGTCTGTGCAGTGCGTAGTAGCCCGCGCCGGTCAGGGCGCTGAGAAAGTAGCGTGTTTCCAGTCCGTTGTTCATGGCGAAACCTCACATTTTTCAGGTTGCTACAGCGTATGCATCCGGCGCGGCTGTTGACAATTTCGCGCCCTGATGCTATCCTTTTCCCATCTTGATTACGGAGATTTGTCATGATCCAGACCATCTTATTCGATTTTGACGGCACGCTGTTTGACACCGGCGAAGGTATCCTGCGCAGCGTGCAGTATGCGCTCGAAGGCTTCGGCATCCACGAGACGGACACGGCGCGCCTGCGCAAGTTTGTCGGTCCGCCGCTGCTCGACTCGTTCTCGGAGCTGTATGCCATGACGTCCGAGCAGGCGCAGGCGGCGGTCGCACGCTACCGGGAGCGGTATCTGCCTGTCGGCATCTATGAGTGCACGCTCTATCCCGGGATTCCGGAATTGCTCGAGCGGCTGCGTGCGCACGGTTTTCGCATCGCGGTCGCGACCGGGAAGCCCACGCCGATGGCGCGCTCGATCCTGCAGCGGTTCGATCTTGAGCGGCTCTTTGACTGCGTGATCGGCTGCGAATACGACGGCACGCGCAGCACAAAGGCCGAGGTCGTTGCGGCCGCGCTTGCCGAGACGCAGACCGCGCCCGAGGCGGCGCTCATGGTCGGCGACCGGAAGTATGACGTCACCGGCGCCGCTGCCTGCGGCGTACCGTGCCTCGGTGTGTATTACGGTTATGCCGAGCCGGGCGAGCTGGAGGCCGCCGGCGCGGTGGCCACGGTGCAGACGGTCGCGGAGCTGTCCGAGCGCCTGCTGCACTGGAACGAGGCATAAATGAAAAACTCCCTGCGGAAACCATGCGTTCCGCAGGGAGTTTTTTGCTTTTATCAGGACACCGCTTTTCCGAGCACGCGCAGCGGCAGCGCGTCCGAGATCTCCAGATCGGCATAGGCCGGGTTGAGCGAGTGCAGATACACGCGCCCGCCGTCGCGCCGGAGCTGCTTGAGATAGGCGCTGCCGTCGTAGAGGAACACGCCGATCTCGCCGGGGTCGAGCGTCGGCTGCTGGTGCACCCAGACGGTCTGCCCGCTGTGAAAGCGCGGCTCCATACTGTCGCCCGCCACGCGCACGCCGAAGTTTGCTTCTTCCGGCACCTCGGGGCCGACCGGCTGCATCTCATAGCTCTCGCCGTCGAGAAACTGGCCCGTTCCGGCCGAGACCGCCAGCGAGTACAGCGGCAGACTGCGCAGCGCGGCCGGCTCCGGCGCGGCGGCAAAGCGCTTGCTCTCGCGCAGGAGCGCGATGTATTCCAGCGCGCGGCGGCGGCCCTCTGCGTTCAGCCCAGCGAGCAGGCCGCCGGCGTCCCCGCCGGAGAACGTGCCCGCAATATCGTCCACGTCCAGCACGCGGCACAGCGTCAAAAACTGCTGCGCGTTCGGGAGCGTGGCGTCATTTTCCCACTTCGACACAGCCTGGTTCGACACGGGTACACCGGCCTCAGCCAGCGCGTCCGCCAGCGTCTGCTGGCGCATGCCGTGTGCGCGGCGCAGGGAAGCAATCGTTTCACCAAAGGTTTTGTACATATGCAGCACCTCGTATACAATATATCGTATCGGACGAAAAAACGCAAGAAAAATATCTGAATCAGATAAGAAAATGCTTTAAATATCCCGAAAAGATATTTATAATAGAGATAATCTCGTTTTGGGAGAAAGCACTATGGACCGTATGATCTTACATTCGGATATCAACGCCTGCTATGCGAGCATCGAGCTGCTGCGCCATCCGGAGCTGCGCGGGCGGCCGGTGGCGGTCGGCGGGGAGCGGGAGCTGCGCCACGGCATCATCCTGGCCAAGGACCAGATGGCGCGCGCCGCCGGGGTGCGCACGGGCATGACACTCTGGGCGGCGCGGCAGCAGTGCCCGGAGCTGACGATTCTGCCGCCGGACTTCGAGCTCTACTACGATTACTCGCGCCGCGTGCGCGAGATCTATGCCGGCTTCACCGACCGGTGCGAGCCGTTCGGCATGGATGAGTGCTGGCTGGACATGACCGGCTGTGTCGGCCGCGAGGACGCACTGCGCACGGCGCAGGAGGTGCGCCAGCGTGTGCTCGATGCCACGGGCCTGACGGTGAGCGTCGGCGTGTCGTGGTGCAAGGCGATCGCGAAGCTCGGCTCGGACTACCGCAAGCCGAACGCCGTGACGGTCATCGACCGCGCGCGCTTTGCGGACATGGTCTGGCCGCTGCCGGTCAGCAGCCTGCTCTTCGCCGGACGCAGCTCGGTGCGGCAGCTCGAGCGGCTGGGCATCCGCACGGTCGGCGCGCTCGCGGCGGCGGACGCCGACGTGCTCGAGCAGCGCCTCGGCAAGGGCGGGCGGCTGCTGCACGCCTATGCCAACGGGTACGACCCCACGCCGGTGCACCGCATCGAGGATCTGCCGCCGCCGAAGTCCATCGGCAACAGCGCTACTGCGCCGCGCGACCTCATCTGTGAGGCGGACGCGCGTGCAGCGCTCCTGTCGCTGGCGGAGAGCGTGGGTGCGCGCCTGCGTCTGGAGGGATATCAGTGCCGCACGGTGGAACTGAGCGTGCGCACGGCCGACCTGCACTGGTGCAGCCACCGCATGGCGCTGCGGCACCCGTCCGACCTGACGAGTGAGCTGCTCGACGCGGCGCTTGCCCTGTGCGAGCAGGCGCACCTGTGGCCCGATCCGCTGCGCAGCATCGGCATCCGCGCGCTGGAGCTTGTGCCCGCATGCGCGCCGCACCAGTTGGATCTGTTTGAGGATGCGGAGCACCGTGCGCGCCAGCGGCAGCTCGACATCACGCTCGATAACCTCCGCGCGCGCTATGGCAAGACCTGCGTCCTGCGCGGCCGCGCCTGTTTTGACCCGGCACTCGGTCTCGTTCAGCGCGAGGAGCACGCGTTTTTGCGCAAATGAAAAGCACGCACCGTCCCAATGGACCGTGCGTGCTGATTTTTTGTGTTCAGAAGCCGAGCTTCATGCCGCCGGTGATCTTGCTGACCGTGGCGTCGGAAGCTGCCTCGTACTGACGCAGCGCCTCGTTGACGGCTGCCAGCACCAGATCTTCGAGCATCTCGACGTCGTCGGGATCGACCGCCTCGGGCTTGATCTCGATCTTGGTGACCTCGCGGTTGCCGTTGACCGTCGCCGAGACCATGCCGCCGCCGGACTTGGCCGTGAACTCTTTCTCTTCCAGTTCTTTCTGCATCCGCAGGAAGTCCTGCTGCATCTTCTGCGCCTGCTTCATCATGTTGGCCTGATTCATGCCGCCATATCCGCCGCGAAAACCGCCTTTTGCCATGTTTGTATCCTCCTGTGAATCAAAAAAATTTTTTATCGGATCGTTACGTTCGGGAAGTGTGCCAGTTCCTCGATCTGCCGCTGCTTGATCTGTGTGGCCGTGTCCATCGGCTGCATGACCACGCGGACGTTCTGCCCGGTCAGCGTCTGCACGGCCAGACGGAATTTTTCCGCAATATCCGGCTTATTGAACAGCGGGTAGGCCGGCGCATTGTTCAGGTGTAGCGTCAGCGTGCCGTCCGTCAGCTCGCCAGCTGCCTGCAGCGGGTCAAGTAGCAGGTTGTAAAGGCCAATCGGCAGCTCATGCTCCATATACGCGCACAGTGCCTGCCAGTCGAACGCACCGGTGGGCGCGGGGGCAGGCTCCGGCTCTGGTGTGGGTTCCGGGACCATTTCCGGTTCCGGTTCCGGAATGGGAGGCGCGGCCGGCTCTGGTGCGGGCGCTGCTTTCGGCGCCGGACGCGGTTCCGGTTTCGGTGCCGGCGGCATTTCCCAGGGCGGCCGCTCTTCCGGCGGAGCCATCGGCTCCGGGGGCGGTTCCCACGGGGGAACATCGTCGTATACCGGCTTCGGTTCCGGTTTTGCCTTCGGCACGGAGGCCGGCGGTGCGGGCGGCTCCCACGGGGGAACATCGTCAAACACCGGTTTGGGTTCCGGCTTGGGCCGCGCTTCTTGTGCCGGGCGCGGTTTCGGTACGGGCTCCTGCCGCGGGGCAGGGGCCGGCTTTGTCGGAGCGGCCGCTGTCGGTGCGGGGATATCCCCGCTGCGCACGGCCTGTTCGAGCTTGTCCACACGTGCGCACAGCGTCGGCACATCGTCGCACAGTTCCGGCCGGCAGAGCCGGATCAGGCAAAGTTCCGCTGCGATGCGCGGGTTGGGCTGCGCCGCCATGGCGGTGAGCGCGTCCTGAATACTCTGCAGGTTTGCTATCAGCTGCGCTGATGTAAAGGCGCCGGAGAGCGTCCGCAGTGTTTCACTGTCGTATCCGCCGGAGAGCAGCTCGCGGCCGCCGCGCGGCGCAACGGCCTGCATGAGCAGGTCGCGCTGGAGCATGCTCAGCTCGTCAAGCAGGGCAGCGGGGTCTTTCCCGTCCTGCCAGAGGCTGCGGAATCGTTCAAGTGTTTTTGCGGTGTCGCCATCGGCGATACTCTGCAGCAGCTGCGCCGTGCGCAGGTTGCCGGCAAGGCCCATGGCGGAGATGACCGTTTCGGTCGTGATCACATCGCTGCCGGAGCACTGGTCGAGCAGCGTCAGCGCGTCGCGCATGCCGCCGTCCGCCATGCGGGCGAGCAGCGCGGCGGCGTCCGGCTGCAGGTTCAGGTGCTCCTGCTCGGCAACATAGTTCAGGCGCGCGGCGATCGTATCGACCGGGATGCGCTTGAAGCTGTGCCGCTGGCAGCGGGAGAGGATCGTCGCCGGGACCTTGTGCAGCTCCGTCGTCGCGAGGATGAACATGAGGTGCGCCGGCGGCTCCTCAAGGATCTTCAGCAGGGCGTTGAACGCCGAGGGGCTGAGCATATGCACCTCGTCGATGATATACACGCGCTTGCGCACGTTGGCGGGGGAGAACACCGCCTCGTCGCGCAGGGCGCGCACATTGTCCACGCCGTTGTTGGACGCGGCGTCGAGCTCGACCACGTCGAGGATCGACCCGTCGTCGATGCCGCGGCAGGCGGCGCACTGATTGCATGGATTGCCGTTGACCGGATGCTCGCAGTTGACTGCCTTGGCCAGGATCTTGGCGCAGGTGGTCTTGCCGGTGCCGCGCATGCCGATGAACAGGTAGGCATGGGACAGCCGTCCGGTCTCGACCTGCTTTTTCAGCGTCTCGGTAATATGCTCCTGACCGACGACGTCGTCAAACGTCTTCGGCCGGTATTTGCGGTAGAGAGCCTGATACATAATTGCGCGCTTCACCTCCGGCAGCGGAAAACATGAAAAAACGTGACCATTGACAAGACTGCACACCCACCTTTGAATAGACGACATGCCCGTTACCACAGCAGCCAGCTCGGGCCCGGCGCCCCCACGGCACACGGAGTGACCTGCTTAATGCTGCTCGGTTCCCCGCCTGACATGGTTCACAGGGCTCCGTTGCGCGGGACCGAACCTTCAACGCCGCTTACTGCGGGCAGACGACACATCGGCCTATCCGGGGGCGGGAATTCATCCCTGCTATAGCGGATTGCAGGTACAGGACACCGCTGGCTCCCCGACTAGTGCAGCCTTGTCAATGGCCACGTAACCGTATTCTACTACAAAAGCGGCGATTGCGCAAGTGGGGGATGCAATTTTCTTGCGCGGGACTTTTTGCATAAAAAAATCGCGGGAACGGAAAAAATGGGCTTTACAAATGCGAAAAATGTGCTATAATAAACAAGCCTTGTGGGGGCGTAGCTCAGCTGGGAGAGCGTTCGGTTCGCATCCGAGAGGTCAAGGGTTCGAATCCCTCCGTCTCCACCAAATTTCAGAAATCCTCCCCGTGACCGTTGGGTCGTGGGGGGGATTTCCTATTATTCAAAGAAAAGGAACAAGATTACGCATCCGCTGATGGGAGGAATTCGCATGAAAGCACAGATCATCGCCGCACTGCTTTTTCTGATTCTGGGCATCGTGTTTGCCTGCGGAAAAGGCACGGTATGATGCGCGCAAGATCCTGAGAGACATGAGCCGGATGATGTTTTCCTGCGTGGGCTGCATGGCGGTCGGGGTCCTCGGCTCGATCGTGGACGCACCTTGGCTCGTGGTGCTCGGTGTTGTCCTGACGGTTCTGGTCATCGTGTTCTTTCTGATCCGCATCAACCGGGAGAGCAAGCGGTGATTTTTGATTATGAGCGGCGCATTCAGGCTTTGGAAGCCAGAGTGCAGGCGCTGGAGGATGCGCTGAAAAAAGAGCGGGCTGCGCAAGTGCCGGATGCGCAGACGCAGGAAAAGGTGACTGCGTAAAGCAGTCCGGCACTTGCCGTGCAGACACCGGAGAAAGCGCCGGAACAGAGTCTGGCAGCCGCCGCGGAAACGCGGGAAAAAACACCGGAACAAAGCCCGGCACAGCAGACGGTCTCGGCTCAGCTCCGGGCGGCGCTGGATGCACCGGCCGATCCGAGCTGCTTTCAGTACATGCCGGAGCAAGGGACCGTGACAGATTTCTGGAATAATCCGAAACCGGAGCGTGCGCTGCAGAAGCTGGTCGGCAAGGGGCTCCGGATCACGGCCTATACCGGGTTTGATGCGGAGCGTGTCGTCATTCCGGCGAAGATCGGCAGACCGCAGGCAACAGCAGATGATATTCCCGCCGTGTTCCTTCGCCGTTATCCCGCCTACAAGAAGAAGCAGTTGAATGTGAGCGAGTTGGCGAGAGTGTGCGATTTGAGCCGAACAACGGTTTATAAATACATTGACCTTCTGGAAGGGTAAAATAGGGAGCCATCTGGCTCCCTGTTTCACTATTTAATAAATGTCAGCAGCTTTGGCCAATTTACTAATTTCACTTTGGTATGTATCTATTTCCTGACCAAAAGAACGAAGGCTACCAGAAGGGTTTTGTGAAAACTCCGCAAATGAGCTCACTTCAACATAATAGTCATATAACAGATCAAATTCGGTTCCAAAATCTTCATAGTAGCTGCTTCGAAGCGTTTTGAACTCTTCGGCTAATTCCTCATCAAGCAGGCTTACCGCAGCAAACTTACTTTGAAATTCCATACACATCGCATGAAATTCTTCAGCATCCGAGCTAAGACAGATACCATATGTTGTGTTGTGGAGCCATCCATATGCCTTTCCTATTCTATCTTCAATGTCCGCATATGCATATACACCACCATAAGGAGCATTATTGTCCCAGTATGTCTTAAAGTCTTCGGGGATATTTAACATATACACAAAAGCATCATAGGCATAGTCTACGCCAACAGCATTCCAGATATCATACATCAAGGAAGAGACATATTCACAGCTACCATTTAGCGTCTCAATTTTATCATATGTCTCTGTATAAGCCTCTTGGAATTTGGCCGCAGATGTGCCACAGGCACACAGCGACAGGCACATCATGAGAGCCAAAAATAGGGAGATTGCTTTTTTCATCATCAATCCTTCTTTCCAATGAATAATAACCGATATTGGTTAATGTTAATATACACCATTTACGGTTAACATTCAAGTAGAAAGTGAGGCTTGAATGTTATGATTTCATACGACAGTCTATGGAATGTAATGAAAGAAAAGGGAGTCTCACAATATGCCCTGATAAAAAAGTATAATATTAGCCCCGCACAGATTACCCGGTTAAAAAGAAATGAAAGCGTCAGCACTCATACAATAGAAATGTTTTGTAAAATCCTTGATTGCCAAGTTGGTGACATAATGGAATACATCAAAGACGATGAAGAATGAATTGGGCGGGGCATCCTGCCCTTTTTTCTTTCCTGCTGGCGTGGTATAATCGTAAAAACGGCGTGGGAGGGTAGTATATGAAAATGGATGATCTTGATTTACAAATCAAATACACCCCCGCCGAGCGTCAATTTCTCCTGTATGAATATTTTCAAAAGCACACAAATGAGGAGCACCCTGTTTCTCGAAAAGAGATATTGGACTATTGAGCCGCGCTACCCAGAATTCGATAGGACAATATCGGACAGCCCTGTTCTGGTTTTTCTTGGAATGGATGCGGTTCTCAAAATAATTGACCGTACCAATATTGCGCTTATCTACTGCCTGCCGGGCAGCAAGGTACAGCAGATCGCACGGGATAAAGGCATACCCGTCCGGCCGCTGAGCGAGTTTCAAATGGAGGATGCATGACCCATGGTCGATCATATGCTTGTACGTGGAGCAAAGGTCCACAACCTGAAAAATATTGACGTGGACATTCCGCTGAATCAGATTGTCGGCATCGCGGGCGTGTCCGGTTCCGGCAAGTCGTCGCTGGCGCTGGGTGTGCTGTACGCCGAGGGCTCGCGCCGCTATCTGGAGGCGCTGTCGACCTACACGCGCCGCCGGATGACGCAGGCCGCCCGCGCGGCAGTCGATGACGTGCTGTACGTTCCTGCGGCGCTGGCGCTGCACCAGCGCCCCGGCGTGCCCGGCATCCGCAGCACGTTCGGCACGGGGACGGAGCTCTTGAACAGCCTGCGGCTCATGTACTCCCGCCTCGCCAGCCACCGCTGCCCCAACGGGCACTACCTGCCGCCGACGCTGCTGGTCGCCGCGGGGAAGGAGCTGACCTGCCCGGAGTGCGGCGTGCATTTTTACGCACCGAGCGCCGAGGAGCTGGCCTTCAACTCGCAGGGCGCGTGCCCAAGATGCGGCGGCACGGGCAGTGTGCGCACGGTGGACATGGCGTCGCTGGTGCCGGATGATTCGCTCACGATCGACGAGGGGGCGGTGGCGCCGTGGAACAGTCTCATGTGGTCGCTGATGACGGACGTCTGCCGGGAGATGGGCGTGCGCACGGACGTGCCGTTTCGCGACCTGACGGAGCGGGAAAAGGACATCGTCTACCATGGCCCGGCGGAGAAGAAGCACATTTTCTACCACGCCAAAAACTCCAATCAGGCGGGAGAGCTGGACTTTACCTACTTTAACGCCGTCTATACCGTGGAAAATGCCCTTGCCAAGGTCAAGGACGAGAAGGGCATGAAGCGCGTCGAGAAGTTTCTGAAAGAGGACGTGTGCCCGGACTGTCATGGCACGCGCCTGTCCGCTGCGGCCCGCGCGCCGAAGCTGCGGGGCATTTCACTGGACAAAGCGTGCACGATGACGCTCTCGGAGCTGTATGACTGGGTGCAGGGTGTGCCGGACAGCCTGCCGGAGGAGATGCGCCCCATGGCGGGGAGCATCTGCGAGGCTTTTACGGGCACGGCGCGGCGGCTGCTCGACCTGGGGCTCGGCTACCTGACGCTCGACCGCTCCGCGGCGACGCTCTCGACCGGCGAGCGGCAGCGGATGCAGCTGGCCCGCGCCGTGCGCAACCGCACGACTGGCGTACTCTATGTGCTCGATGAGCCGAGCATCGGTCTGCACCCGGCCAACATCGTGGGCCTCACCGGAGTGATGCACGACCTCGTGGCGGACGGCAATTCCGTCATTCTCGTCGATCACGACACGCAGATCCTGAAGGAATCCGACTGGATCATTGAGATGGGGCCGGAGGCCGGCGCAAAGGGCGGCCGCGTCATTGCACAGGGCACGGTGTCCGCAGTCGCGGCAGATCCCGCCTCGCAGATCGGCCCGTTCCTGTCCGGAGCGCCGGAGGCGCCTTTGCGCCCGCGCGCCGGAAAAGCCGACATGTTTGCGCAGGGAGTTATTCATCTGGCCACGACGCAGATCCATACGGTCCAACCGCTGGCGGTCACGATCCCCAAGGGGCGGCTGACGGTCGTGACCGGTGTGTCCGGCTCCGGCAAGACGACCATGGTGCTCGAGAGCCTGATCCCCGCGCTGGAGGCCGGCATCAGCGGCCATGCGCTGCCGCCGCACATTCGGTCGGTCAGCGCCGAGGGCATCGCGCACGTCAAGCTCATTGATGCGACGCCCATCGGCATCAACGTCCGCTCCACCGTGGCCACCTATGCCGGCGTGCATGATGAGCTGCGCAAGCTCTATGCTAGATCGCCGGATGCAAAGGCGCGCGGCTGCAAGGCCGGCGATTTTTCCTACAACACGGGCTCGCTGCGTTGTCCCGGCTGCGATGGAACGGGCGTGGTGAGTCTGGATGTGCAGTTTCTGCCGGATGTGAATATCCCTTGTCCGGACTGCCGCGGCTCGCGCTACGCGCGCGCGGCGTATGATATCAGGCTGACGAACAGGGCAGGGCAATCCGCCTCTCTGCCGGAGCTGATGGACATGGACGTCAACACCGCGCTCCCGTTCTGTGCGGACAGAAAAACGGTCAGCCAGAAGCTGCAGGTGCTGCAGCAGCTCGGCCTCGGTTACCTCACGCTCGGCGAGGAAACGCCGAGCCTCTCCGGCGGCGAGGCGCAGCGGCTGAAGCTGGCCAGCGAGATCGGACGCATCCAGACGGATTCCGTGTTCGTTTTCGACGAGCCGAGCATCGGCCTGCACCCGCTGGATGTGCGGGTGCTGCTGGGCGTGTTTCAGGCGCTGCTGGACCATGGCGCGACGGTCATCGTCATTGAGCACGATCTTGATGTGATCCGCAGTGCTGACTATGTCATCGACATGGGCCCCGGCGGGGGCGACGCCGGCGGGCGGATCGTCGCCGCCGGAACACCGGAGGAGATCCGGCAAGATCCCGACAGCATCACGGGCAGATACCTTTGAAGGCAGCAAAAACCGCCGCTTCCAATACGGAAGCGGCGGTCCCTATTTGTATTCGCTCAGAACTTGATGTTGGCGGGCTTGCGGTCGAACATAGTGTTGACCTGCTTATAGAGCCAGCCCATCAGCTTCTGGTCCAGATTCCAGAAGTACACCACAAACAGCGCACCGACGACGGTGGCGGAAGTGGTGAGCGTCTTTTTCAGGACTTTTGCAACCACAGGATTCATAGTTTGCTCCTTTCCGGCCGGGGTGGCTTACTTCTTGGCGAGACCCTTCTGACGAGCGTACTCGGCAGCACCCAGAGCGCCCATCAGCTGCGGGTCGGTCTTCAGCTCAACGACTTTGAACTTCA
>OKSB01002461.1_pt1 | contig 16458 bp, 13 predicted proteins | sample 1601171 | NCBI WGS metagenome assembly OKSB01 (sample SAMEA3541496, study PRJEB24748) | human gut metagenome | biome: human gut; feature: human-associated habitat; material: faeces | place: China | collected 2012 | reverse complement strand
CCGCAATATGATTACTTACGATGCAAACTCAAATATCGGATTTGATTTTGATATCAATATTGAGGTGAATGACGAAGATGAAAACTATGAGCCAAAAGAAATTAGGAAGATTATAAGAAATGCCATTAACCGAGTTGCGCCTAAATATGGATACAAATGCTGCGAGGATTCTACTCGCGTTCTTACTATTAAAAAGATTGACACTTTTCATTCTCGCATTATTCACAGCTGCGACTTTGCAATAGTATATAATTGCGACGACGGAAGGCAGCAGTATATTCGGTTTAACAAAGACAACGATTGTTACTCTTGGGAATATCAGGGGAAGGGCTTTGTAGGATTAGAAAAGAAAATGGATTGGTTAAAAAGGGAGAACCTTTGGGGCGAGTTGCAGGATTATTACATATACAAGAAAAACTGCAATGATAACCCTGATAAACACTCCCGTTCGATTTTTGCCGAATCAATAAATGAAATGTGCCAGAAAAACGGATATCGCAGGTAAGACTTTTCTTTGTCTACTGCGGTGCAAATTTTGACTTGAATCAGGTGCTGTTCAGAGTTATAATAACCGTATAAAAAGCGGTCGCCTCTCGAGTAAACGCGAGAGGCGAGGCGGGCATATGATTCCACGGAAATCCCTGCTGACCACATAACAGACCACCTACCGTTTCGGAGCACTCGGAAACAGTGGAGATAAGAGCGCCGAAGAGTGCGGTTTTCCGAGCGGAAAGGGGCGGAAAAAGTTATTTTTAGCGGAAATTGCCCTTATAGGTTCGTTTGGGACCATCAGGCCGCAGGTTCGAACCCTGTCACTCGGACCATATCGAGTGTTCGTAAGAAATTTTCCTTACGAACACTCGCTTTTAATTTTATACCGCTTGCGTCCCCGTTGCAAAGCGGCAGTATCTGTTGTATAATTGCATTGAGACAAAACGAACCTAAGACACGCAAACTGCGGTGCTTTGGCTGCACAACAGTAAAGGGGGAATACGAATGCTCGGAGCGATAGTCGGCGATATCGTGGGCTCGATTTATGAGCGGAGGAATATCAAGACGAAGGACTTTCCGCTGTTCGGCAGCCGCTGCTCGTTTACGGATGACACGGTCATGACCTGCGCCGTGGCGGAGGCCGTTATGAACGGCGGGAAAAGGGAAGATTTTATCAAAGCGATGAAAAAGTACGGGCGGCTGTATCCGAATGTCGGTTACGGCGGCAAATTCAGAGCGTGGCTGTTCTCGGACGGCAGCGCTCCGTACGGGAGCTTCGGCAACGGCTCGGCCATGCGCGTCTCGCCGTGCGCGTGGGCAGCGGAATGCGATAGCGTGAGTAAAGCGGAGCTGCCCGACAGGTGCAGGGATTTGGCGAGGCTTTCCGCCGAAGTTACGCACAACCACCCGGAGGGAGTCAAGGGCGCAGTGGCAACAGCCGATGCGATTTTCCTGTGCCGGTATTACTTCGGGGGCTGTCGCGGCGAAAACGAACAACCCGTCAATAATGACCCGGCTGAGTGCAAAAGGCTCATCAGGGAGCATATCGAGCGCGAATACGGGTACGACCTTTCCAAAACGCTCGACGAAATCCGCCCGTCATACCGCTTTGACGTTAGCTGTCAGGGCTCCGTGCCGCAGGCGATAACAGCGTTTTTGGAGAGCACGGATTTTGAGGACGCCATAAGAAACGCGATATCCATAGGCGGCGACAGCGATACTGTTGCGGCCATTACGGGAAGCATGGCCGAGGCCGCCTACGGCATACCGGATAGGATAAAGGAAAAGGCATATTCCTATCTGGATGAGCCGCTGAGAGCCGTAGTGAGACGCTGGGACGGGTATATCGCTCGGTTCGGCGGCAAATAAAGCAGTCCGCGCTTGCGGTTTTTCCGCTTTTTGATTATGATATTAACGCAAAGGGGTGTTGTTATGTTTTCTGAAAAGTTTATCTGTGCAGGCTATGAATACACAGACTATACTTTCCATGTCCCCGCGCCGTATTTCCGAAAGACCTTTGAAACAGACGGCGAAATCAAAAAAAGCATAATTACTCTGACGGGTCTCGGATTTTATGAGCTTTATGTTAACGGGCGGCGGATTACCAAGGGTATTCTTGCCCCGTATATCTCGAACCCGGACGATATTGTTTACTACGACGAATACGACATAACGCAGGCTCTTGTGCCGGGGAAAAATGTTCTTGGTATACTGCTCGGCAACGGTATGCAGAACGCGCCGGGCGGTCAGATCTGGGATTTCGATATAGCCGCGTTCAGGGGTGCTCCGCGCACGGCTTTCTGCGTCTCGACCGAATACCTTGACGGCAGAACCGATACCTTCGAGGCAGACGGTTCGGTCAGAACCGCGCCGTCACCGATTATTTTTGACGACCTGCGCTGCGGCTGCTACTACGACGCCCGCCTTGAAATTCCCGGCTGGTCAACGCCCGAGTTTGATGACAGCACTTGGAAAAACGCTCTTGCGGCGGAGACGCCGCGCGGCGAAAGGCGCCTGTGCGAGGCGGAGCCGATAGCGCCCGTGCGCGAGATAAAGCCGGTTCTGATAAGAAAATGCAGGCTCAAGGAATATATTTCCCGCGGCGATGTTGTCAAAGAGGCGAAGAAAGTAGCGAGCGACGAGCGCGACGGTTTTTTATATGACTTCGGCGTGAACTCGGCGGGTACCGTAAGGCTCAGGATAAGCGGCGAGCGCGGGCGGCAAATCGATTTGCAGTTCGGCGAATATATCGCGCCCGACGGTGAGCCCGATACGAGCAACATCTGCTTTTATCCCGAGGGATATTCCCAGCGCGACGTGTATATTCTCAAAGGCGAGGGCGAGGAAGTTTTTGAGCCCGTGTTCACTTATCACGGCTTCAGATACTGCGTGGTGCTCGGTATAACCGAGGAGGAGGCGACCGAGGAGCTGCTGACTTTTATCGTGCAGAATTCGGCTCTTTGCGAGATAGGCTCGTTTCGCTGCTCCGACGAGACGACAAACAAGCTGCAGGCGATGACGAGAAACTCGGATCTCTCGAATTTTTATTATTTCCCGACCGATTGCCCGCACCGCGAAAAAAACGGCTGGACGGGCGACGCTGCTCTCTCTGCCGAGCATATACTGATGAATCTCGATGCCGTCAACAGCTACCGCGAGTGGCTTCGCAACATCCGCGCCGCTCAGCGTGCGGACGGGGCTTTGCCCGGCATAGTGCCGACCGGCGGCTGGGGCTTTGAGTGGGGCAACGGACCCGCTTGGGATGCGGCGCTGACATATATTCCCTATTTCTGCTATGTCTTGCGCGGCGACAGAAAGATAATCGAAGAAAACGCGACGGCGATATTCCGCTACTGCGAATATATCTCACGCCGACGCGACGAACGCGGGCTTGTTGCAATAGGACTCGGCGACTGGTGTCCGGTGACGAGCGTAAAATCACCGCTCGAGTTTACGGACAGCGTCACCTGCATGAGTATACTCAAAAAGGCCGTCTATATTTTTTTGGAGCTCGGACTTTCGCTCGAGCGCGACTTCTGCGAAAAGCTCTATGATGAGATAAGAACCGCCGTCAGGCGGCACTTAACAGACTTCGGCACCATGACCGCCGCGGGCTCATGCCAGACCTCGCAGGCAATGGCGATATATTACGACGTGTTCACCCCCGGCGAAAAACCGGCGGCGTTCAAAAAGCTTCTTGAGATAATCAGACAGCGCGACGACCACGTTGACGCCGGCATACTCGGTATGCGCGTGCTGTTCAGGGTGCTCTCGGATTTCGGCGAATCCGATCTCGCGTTTAAGCTGATAACCCGCCCGGACTATCCGTCCTACGGAAACTTTGTCGAGCGCGGACTCACGGCATTGCCGGAGGATTTCCTGTGCGAGGAGGACACCCCCGATTCGCAGAATCACCATATGTACGGCGACATTTCCGCATGGTTCATCGAATATATCGGCGGCATACGAGTGAATCCTTTCCTGACCGACCCGTCCGAGGTCGAAATATCGCCGGTGTTTATTGAAAAGCTCGACAGCGTCGAGGCTTCGTATGAGACGGTCGGCGGCAGGGTGAGCGTAAAATGGTGCAGAACGAACGAGGGTATAACCCTTAATATATCTGCGGACAGAGGCGTTCACGGGCGCATAAGGCTGCCCGACGGCTACGCGTTCGAGGACGGGCGCGGCAGCCTTGAAGAGCTTTACGGCGGAACGTTTAAAATAATCAGAGAGTGAAAACAGGAGGAAAAATGAAAGAGAAGATACTTTTTGTCAATGCCTGTGTGCGCGGGGAGAAAGAGTCGCGCACCCTTGCGCTCGCAAAGGCGGCGCTCAACCGTCTTGACGGTGATATAGAGGAAATCTGCCTTACCGAGGCAAATCAGAAGCCGCTCGACGCGGCGGGGCTTGCCAAGCGCATAGAAAGCGCGGAGAAAAACGACTTCTCCGACCCGGTCTATGACTGCGCCAAGCAGTTCGCCGCCTGCGACACGGTTGTTGTCGCCGCGCCGTTTTGGGATTACAGCTTCCCGTCGATTCTGAAGATATACATAGAATCCCTGTGCGTCGGCGGGCTCACGTTTTTGTACGGCAGCGACGGAGTTCCGATAAGCTATTGCAGGGCAAAGAAGCTGATATATATAACCACCGCCGGCGGATATATCGGAGACAGCGACTTCGGATTCGAATATGTAAAGACCGTAACAAAGTCGTTTTTCGGCATTGAAAAGTTCAGCTTTTTCAGCGCGGAGGGGCTCGATATTCTCGGCAACGACCCCGACGCCATACTCAAAGAGACACGCGAAAAAATAGAGCGCGAGCTTTGATAAATTAAAAATGTCCCCCGGAGAGCAGTGCTGTGCGCTCCGGGGGATTTCCGTTTTTATTTATGACTGATAGGTTTCCATAAAGCTGTTTATGTCGCTCTCGCAGGAGCGCATGGCGAGTATCGTCTGCTCGAAGAGTCTGTCGAGCTCCCAGCCGAGCCTCTCCGCGCCCGTGCGGATAATGTCGCGCGAGCAGCCCGCGGCGAACTTTTTGTCCTTGAACTTCTTTTTGAGGCTCGAGACCTCCATATCCATGACGCTCTTTGACGGGCGCATCAGCGCCGCCGACCAGATAAGCCCCGTCAGCTCGTCCGCCGCAAAGAGCACCTTCTCCATCTCGTGAACCGGCTCGATGTCAACGCAGATACCGCAGCCGTGGGAGCAGACGGAATATATCATGTCATCGCCGACTCCGCCCGCCTTGAGCAGCTCGGGCGCCTTTTTGCAGTGCTCCTCGGGATAGAGCTCAAAGTCTATATCGTGCAGGAGTCCGACTATAGCCCAGTATTCCTCCTCGTCCGCATAGCCGAGCTCTTTCGCGTACCAACGCATAACGCCCTCTACGGTCAGCGCGTGGCGGATGTGAAAGGGGTCTTTGTTGTATTTTTTCAGAAGCTCAAACGCCTCGTCTCTCGTGATGTTGCTTTTTCTCATTTCAACCGTCTCCTTGCCTTGCTTATTTACGGAGTATTATACTGCCGATTTACTATGTTTTCAATCATAAATTCTTTTTTGTGGCAAGATTTACGAGAGCGCTCTGATTTATGAAAAACAGCAGGTCGACAAGCGCGTTTTCGTCTATGCTGTAGTCCGAGCGCATCCACTGGATTATAACGCCCGTGCTGCCGTTCAAGATGTAGGAGTAGATATACTGCTCCTGATCCTTCGGAAAAGAGATATTGAGGTTCTCTACGAATTGAATTATCGACTGCTGCATGAATTTCGAGCGAAACTCCGGGTCGCCCGCGTCGATGAGCAGGGTACGAAACGGCTTGTCGTTTTCTTTGATATAAATCAAAAACGAGAGCAGATATCTGTGCGCGCCGATATCATTTTCCGCGCCTATCTTTTGGAGGTGCTCCCGCGTTGCGTCGAGCAGCTCCGCCTCCACCTCCTCGAGCAGCTCCTTCGGCTCGGAGTAGTGGGCATAAAATGTCGAGCGGTTGAGGTCGGCGCGCTCGCAAAGCTCCCTTACGGAAATTTTAGTCACCGAGCCCTTTTCGCTCAAAAGATCCATCAGAGCGTTTTTGAGCAAAATTTTTGAAAGTCTTGTGCGCTGATTATTTTTTGTGTTCATATTTTATCCCGTCACTTTCGGTGAATTTTGTCGGTTTCATAGCCGTTATTAACAAAACTGATGATTGTTAATCCAACATCATGTAGCTATAATAATAGTGTAATATGAAATCCCCCAAATGTCAAGGCGACTTTCGTCTTTGGACACTTCTGTTACCCGCGGGAAACGGCGCGCCCCGAAAACCTTCAGACGGAAACTCGGGCGCGCCCGGACCGCAGAATAATCTGCACACAAACATTTTTATACAGCCTTTTTAACTTTTTTGCCGCGCCGACCCTGCGGGGTCGGTCTCCGGCGCGGCATATCTCCGCATTCGAGCGGGAGAAACTGCAAAAAAGCGCATAAGCCGCAGGACGGCTGAAAATATTTTCAAATTTATGAGACAAAAGGATAAAGGAGTTCTTAGAAATGTCAAAAGCAAAAATCTTCGAAAAGCGGGCGCTCGATTCGCGCCTGACCTCGCCCGAGGTAACGGCGAAGGAAAAGTGGCTGGGCTATTTGTTAGGCCCGTCCGGTGCACTGCTGCTGAACGCCGTGCTCGCTACATATCTGAACGTCTACTACACGGACGTTTTGAACCTGACCACCGTTTGGGGCGGCGCGTTCCTCGCGGTGTTCCCGATAGTGTCGAAGATAATCGACGCCATAACGAATATAGTTATGGGCTATATCATCGACCGCACGCACACAAAGCAGGGCAAGGCACGTCCGTGGCTGCTGCTCTCCGCGCCGCTCGTCGCCGTGACGGGCATACTGCTCTTCACCGTGCCCACGGGCAATCAGACGGTGCAGGTGATATGGGTCATGCTCTCATATAACCTCTTCTATTCGTTCGCCTATACGATATATAACATGAGCCACAACCTCATGGTTCCGCTCTCGACGAGAAATACCGAGCAGCGCGGAGTTCTCTCGGTTTTCAATCAGGTTTCGACCATTATGATGAGCGGCATAATCGTCGCGCTCATCTTCCCCATGCTCATTATGCCCCAGCTCGGCGTTGACAGGTCGAAGTGGATAACAACGATGAGCATCCTCTCGTGCATAGCCCTGCCGCTGACGCTCATGGAGTATTACTTCACAAAGGAGCGCATAACCCTTGAGGGCGGCGAGAAGGAGAAGCCGAGCGTTGCGATGAAAACCCAGCTAAAGGCAATATTCAGCGACAAATATATGCTGATAACCTTTATATATTTTCTTATCTATACTGTCGGCTCTACTATCAAGAACATCTCGCTCGTCTATTTCTCGAACTATGTCCTCGGTACATATAACGACGGAAAGACGCAGACCATGCTCTCCGTTATCGGCGGCATACCGATGGGTATCGGCATCTTTGCAGTCTGGCCGCTCGCCAAAAAATTCGGCAAGCGCAATGTTACGGCTATAGGCTTCGTGTTATATGCCGTAGGCTCGGCGATATGCTGGCTGGCGCCGACAAATATGGTGATAGTCCTCATCGGTCAGTTTATAAAGAACATCGGCGGTCTGCCGTGCTCCTATGTGTTCATGGCGCTGTTTGCAGACGTACTCGACCATATCGAGTGGAAGCACAACTTCAGGTGCGACGGAATAGCGATGTCGATATATAACACCATTGCCGTGGCGAGCGTCGGAATTTGCACGGGTGTATTCAACCTCATTCTCTCGAAATCCGGCTATGTCGCGCCCTATCTCGATGCGGCGGGCAAGCTCATCGCCGTGCAGTCGGACAGCGTAAAGAGCGCCATAACCTTTACGTTTGTAGGACTTGAGACGATAACGGGCGTTGCGCTCGCAATACTTCTGCTGTTCTTGAATGTCGAAAAGAACATAGCCAGGGAGCAGGAGGAAATAAAGCAGAGAAATGAAGAGACGGTAAAAGAGGAGACAGCCGAATAATATGAAGAAGAAACCTCTGATAATTATTCCGATTGCAGCGGTTGTTGTTGCCGCATGGATAGCGTTTTGCGGCTATCAGTGGAGCTGGGGGCCTTTTATGAAGCTTCATGATTTTAAAACCTCGGCTCTCGAAGGAAACGGTGAAAAATATTCGCTCGATAACGCAGCTCCGAATGCCGACAGCCCGATAGAGGGCAAGACGGTGCTTTTCCTCGGCTCGTCCGTGACCTACGGCTCCGCCTCCGGCGGCGTGTCCTTTGCGGACTATATCGGAAAGCGGGACGGCTGCACGGTAATTAAGAGCGCCGTTTCGGGAACGACACTTGTTGAATCGGGAATCAATTCCTATGTGTCGAGGCTTAAAAAGCTCGATGCCGAAAAGGTCGAGCTCTTTGTCTGCCAGCTCTCTACAAATGACGCTTCGCAGAAGAAGGAGCTCGGGAAAATAATCGAATCGAAAAATCTCAATGACTTCGATACAAAGACAATAGCCGGAGCAATAGAATATATAATCTGTTACTCAAAAGAGAAATGGAACTGCCCGGTGATTTTTTACACGAACCCGCGTTATGACAGCGAACTGTACGGGAAAATGGTGGATATTCTTAAAGAAGCCGAGGCGAAGTGGGGTATATCCGTTATAGATATGTGGAACGACGCCGAGCTTAACGCAGCTTTAAATAAGAATACAGCTTTGTATATGGCGGATAAGATACATCCCACAAAGGCGGGATATCTCGAAATGTGGACTCCGTTTATGGAGAAAACCGTTTTCGAGGTTATGAAAGAGGAGACGAAGTGATACAGTGAAAGCAGTTAATTTAAAAACCGAATATCTCAAAAACCCTCTGGGCATTGACTTCGAAAACCCGCGCTTCATGTGGAACTGCGAGGGCGGAAAAGCTCAGAGCGCATACAGAATAGTCGCCTGCGACACGCGCGGCAACACACTTTGGGACAGCGGCAAGGTCGAATCGCCGCAGATGGCCTTTATCCCGTATCCGTTGGATACGCCGTCGCGCCTGAGAGTGGAATGGAAGGTAAAGCTCTGGGACGAAAACGGCGCAGAGGGCGATTGGAGCGAGCCCGCGTTCTTCGAGATAGGTTTAAGAAACGCCTCGGATTGGCGTGCAAAGTGGATAACCGGGAATTACAGCGTCAACAAAAAGCAGCGCTACCCGGTCGACTACTTCAAAAAGGAGTTCGAGTGCAAAAAGCCCGTGCTCTCGGCGCGCCTCTATATGACCGCCTGCGGAATATATTCGGCCGGGCTAAACGGTACGGACTTCACCATGCCCTTAGCCCCCGGAATCACGGAATACAGAAAGCGCATACAGTATCAGACCTACGATGTGACCGCGCTTCTGCATGAGGGGAGCAACGTGCTCTGCGCCGAGCTTGCCGACGGCTGGTACAGGGGCAGCGTAGGCGCATGGGGACTCAAAAATCAGTACGGCACCGAGACTAAACTGCTCGCTCAGCTTGAGATAAAATATACCGACGGCACGGCGCAGACCGTTATATCCGACGGCTCGTGGCTCTGGAGCAACGACGGCGCCATACGCTTTGCGGACAACAAGGACGGCGAGCGGGTCAACGCAAATAATATCCCGTCATATAAAAATCATGCGAAAGAGACCGTCTGCAAGGTTTTGCCGAGCGCGTCAAACAATTTCCCGATAGCCGAAAAGGAACGCTTCAAGCCCACTCTGTCCGTCACCCCGAGCGGGAAAAAGCTGCTCGACTTCGGGCAGAATATAGCGGGCTATGCCGAGTTTGAGGTAACCGCCCGCAAGGGACAGAAAATTATTCTCGAGTTCGGCGAGCTGCTGCGTGACGGCGAGCTGACGCTCGAAAACATACAGTGCAAGAACAAGCATAAGACAACGCCTCTGCAGAGAGTCGAATACATCTGCAAAGAGGGAGTTAACCGCTACAAGACCAAGTTTGCGATATTCGGCTTTCAGTATATAAGCGTCGAGACGGATGTGACCGTCCGCCCGAAGGACTTCACCGCCATAGCCGTCTATTCGGACATGGAAGAGACGGGATTCTTCAACAGCTCAAACGAGCTGCTGAACAAATTCGTCGAGGTGACAAAGTGGTCGGCAAAGGGCAACTCGACCGACCTGCCCACCGACTGCCCGACCCGAGAGCGCCACGGCTGGTCGGGCGACGCACAGATATTCTGCAAAACCGCGAGCTATCTTTTCGACTACGCCCCGTTTGCGGAAAAGTACGTGCGCGATATGTGCGACGAGCAGCTCAAAAACGGAAACTTCCGCCAGATATCCCCGCGCGGCGGCGTGGACTTCTATATGACCTTCATGGACGGCTCGGCAGGCTGGTCGGATGCGGGCGTGTTCATACCGTACAGGCTCTATAAGCAGTACGGCGACAGAAAAATTCTCGAGTGCTTCTATCCGAATATGCGCGCCTTCGCGGAATATAAAATAAAGACTCTCGGAAAGTGGTATCCTACCGCCCTGCCGACGGGCGTCGGGCTGAAAAATTTCCGCAACATTTCAAACTACCGCCAGTCCTACGGCGAATGGGCGGAGCCCGCGGATGTCAAGACTCTTGAATTTAAAGATTTTGTCAATCCGAACCCGGAGGAGACGACGGCTTACATAGTGTTCATGCTCGAGGCGATGGCGGATACCGCCCGCATTTTGGGAAAAGACGACGACAGAAAGCTCTGCGAAAAGAATGCGGCGAGGGCGAGAAAGGGCTACAGCGCGCTCGTCTCAACGAAGAAGTTTTCAATAGACACCGACCGCCAGGCGAAGCTTGTTCGCCCGCTTTATATCGGTCTGCTCGACGAAAAGCAGACGGAATATGCGAAAAAGCGGCTCATAAAAGCCCTCGACAACTACTCGTGGAGGCTCGGCACGGGATTTCTCTCGACGTCGCTGATACTGAGCGTTTTGGCGGATATCGATATTGAATATGCCTACCGCCTGCTTGAAAACGAGCAGATGCCCGGCTGGCTGTTCATGCCGAAAAACGGAGCAACTACCATTTGGGAGAGTTGGGAGGGCACTGCGGCGCAGGACGGCATTGCCTCGCTCAATCACTATTCAAAGGGTGCGGTTTGCGAGTGGCTGTTCGGCACGATGTGCGGAATAAATGTCGCCGGAGAAAACCGATTCACTATAGCCCCGCGCCCGGGCGGGCATTTCGAGTTCGCCGAGGCGAGCTACGACAGCGTATACGGAAAAATCTCCGTGCGCTGGGATAAGACGGACGGGGGATATAAATATAAAATATCCGTCCCGTCGAACTGCAAAGCCGATATTATTCTGCCCGACGGAAGAAAACAGACCGTCGGAGCAGGTGAACATGAACTTTAAGGAGGAAAACTTATGAAAAAATCAATAGTCGCCGTTATAGCACTCTTTGCTCTGCTCATGTCAATGCTCTGCGCGTGCAAGAAGGACGACGGCAAAACAGGTGCGGACACCACGGGCGACGCTCAGACGAGCGCGGCGGGCGATGTTGTCGATGACACGACCGCTCTTCCCGAGGACAGCACCGCGCAGGAGGGCGAGACAAACGAAACTCAATCGGCCGACCCCGCAAAGCCCGGCGAGACCGCTTCGAATCAGGTAACCGCCGCGCCCTCGAAGAATGCAAAAGACTGGACCAAGGCCGAGATAATCGCCTATTTCAACGCCGGCGCGAACAGAGTAAAATATCAGGCGAAGTCCGTCACCCGCAACTACACCGAGACGAAGAACGACGCCGACAAGACCGAATTGCCCAAGGCGATAGATGCAATAGGCAAGAGCGCGATGAAGACCTTCATGAAGCGCGACGACAAGGCGATAGTTCTGACCTCAAAAGAGGACATCAGAAACGTATTCCCCGTCGGCGGCAAGGATTGGGTCAGCAAGCTCACTCCCGCAGAGGTCAAGGGCGCAAAGGTCGAGGACAAGGGCAGCGAATATCAGATAACCCTGACCTTCGGCACTGAGGTCAATCCCTCCGGCGAAAAAGGCTATGCCGCAGCGTTCGGCGTGCTCACCGCTGATGTGGTAAACTTCGACTATCCCGGCCTCTCGCTCACCGACCAGAAATTCACCTATTATAACGGAACGATAGTAGCAAGATTCAGCAAGGCTACCGGCAACTTAGTCTATGCCCACTATGATTATCCCGTCATCATCGAGCTCACAGCGCACCTGCTCGGCTCGAACACGAGAGTCAAGGTCGGCATGACGACAATAAACGACTTCGCCGTTAAATACTAACTCCTGTATCCGAAAGCAAAGCGCCCCGCACATTGACCCGTGCGGGGCGCTTTGCCAAGTTGATTTTTCCGCAAATCGGGCTTTGCGAAGGAGCTTCAAGCGGTACATCGTGGGGGCGAACCTTGTTCGGCAGCAAAAAATACAGCAGCTAACGCATATTGCAATCGTGTAGGGGCGGATGTCATCCGCCCGCGGTTTTTGCAGCAGCTACAGCAGGCGAGCTAACTTTGTCCTGCAAGGGGATTGCGGAAAGCCTTTTTTTTGCAGAGGGCGGCGACTCGACGACCCTTTGACGCGACAGCGTCACCGAAAATCTATCCTTTCGCCTTATGCGTTTTCAATGCCGTTCTGCCCGCATAGTCGTGATATATTTACATCCCGAAAAAATCATGCTATAATTTAACCGTAAAACTACGGGGAGAGATGAAAATGGTGAGATTGGCATCGGTCGGCGATGCTGGAGAGCTTGAGCGCCTCAATGCAGAGTTCAACGGCAAGGGCAAGACTACGGAAGAAAGCATTCGCGCCTCGCTTCTTACAAACAGGCGCGAGGTTGTCATCGTTGCAGACGGCGACGGCGGACGGCTCGCCGGCTTCGTCTGCGTTCAGCTGAAAAAATCGTTCTGCTACGACGAATATATACCCGAGATAACTGAGGTCTATGTCCGTCCCGAGTATCGCGGGCGGGGAGTCGCGCGGAAAATGCTGACCTTCGCGCAGGAATACTGCAAAAAAATATACCCGCTCCACAGCTTCGAGCTGTTGACGGGCAGCGATAACACCGCCGCGCAAAAGCTCTACTCCGCCCTCGGCTTCGAGTGCGACGGCGAAATGCATATGTCAAAGCAGGTAAAATAATTTGAGAGAATCGCAGGAACAGAGCTATGAGAATAATAAATACTTTTGATAAAATACCCGGCTGCTTTAAGAACAGCGCCTTTGATTTGGATGCATGGAGAGTATACGCCCGTGCGATTTCGCCGGAGCTTGGCGAAAAATGCGAACGGGATTCGAGGGAATATGATTTCAATAATGACGTGCTGCCCGTAGTCAATAACGTGCTGCTCAACAGGGACGCGGCGATTGCGGCAAACGACTCCTTTGTCGCCGTGACCGACAAGCTTGCGAGCAATATAGAGCGGCTTTTTGAAAACGGCGTCGAGACGGATATTATTCTCTATTTGGGGCTGTGCAACGGCGCGGGCTGGGCGACATCGCTTGACGGCAGAGACGCGGTTTTGCTCGGAATAGAAAAAATTATCGAGTTGAATTGGCAGGATGAATCCGCCATGCAGGCTCTGATTTTTCATGAAATAGGCCACATATGGCATAAAACCTACGGGAATCTCTATCCCGAGGCTCGGTCAGAGGGCGAAAATTCACTGGCTCAGCTCTATCAAGAGGGACTTGCCATGGTCTGCGAACATATTCTATGCCAAGATGACAGATACTATCATCAAAATCAAAACGGCTGGCTCGATTGGTGCAAGGAAAACGAAGCCGAAATAAAGCGTGAATATCTCCGCCGCGTCGACAAAAATATCAGCACGCAGGATTTCTTCGGGGATTGGTGCAGCTACAAAAATCACAGCGATGTTGGCTATTATTTGGGCTGCGAGTTCGTCAAACATTTGCAGCGGCAATACTCGCTTGTCGATATAGCAAGCCTCAATGTCAATCAGTTATATAATCATTTTAAGGAGTTTGCGTCGGCCGAATAAACGGACGGCAAGCAGCAAAAAAGCTTTTACATAGAAAGAGCGTAGAGAGCTTATATTATTAAAAAACATATAGGGCAAGTTATTCTATGATTTCTTCGTGCTTATGCTAAGTGAATTTCTCTCATATAAGACTTCATCATCATGCAGGGCAGTTGTTATTTTTTATGGTTGCTTATTTCATATAATTTAAAAACCATTCTGAAATCTCAGGTGACATCTGATAGTACGACATTGTTTGAGCTACATGTATCCAACCATACGAAGGGTAATAGTAAATTGTAAATCGTAAGCCTTCTTTTGTTTCAATCATAATCTCTCTTAAATCATCAGCGACTTGTGTATAAGCTTCAGAACCAATATCACCACCGCCTTTCTCTTCGTATTTTTTCAATTCTTTTGCAAATACCATTTCGTGATATTCGTCAAAGCTATAAGCAGTCAGTTGTGAAATCTCAATATAAAAGTTGGAAATGATAGTTTTGTCCGTAATCATTTTTCCATTTGCAGTCCAAGTATTATCAGTCTTAACTGGAGTTATGCTGATTATATCGGAAGCGTCGTCAATTCCAAACACATCAAAGGCATTTTTGATTGGCATTGATTTATCTTGTCCAATTAAATAGTTGCAAAACCACGCATAATAATAATTGTTGCCTTCTTTGAGAATTCTTACTGCTTTGTAAGGTGCAGGTCTATATTCAAATAATTCGATATTGGTTGTTGTATCTGATACCACATAATTACCATATTCTGCTTGAGGAATAGCCTTTTGCAAAAATACAATATGGTTTCCGATGATGTCCTCTGTGATCTCACTTGGTAAACCGAACTTTTTAATTCTTTTAGCATCTTCAATAACTTCCAAGTAAGAATCATCATATTCAATTAAAACAACCGCATCTACAATATCTTTTTGGTCAGGTGATATGAACAAATCTTTAGCAAATGGAAAACCGATTGCTAAAACAAGAGCGAAACAAGCTGCTACCGCTGCCCATTTATACCATACTTTTTTAGGCGTTATTTTTGCTACGCCTGTGTACTCAGTAGCTTCATCTATATATTTAGGATTGATATTCTCAATCGTTTCTGAAATTTTTTCCCTTTTCATAGCGATACTCCTTCCTTAATAAGACGGTTTTTCAGCTTTTCTCTTGTGCGAGAAAGTCGAACCGATATGTTGTGGTTGCTCATATTAAAAAGTTTTGCAAGGTCATCAATAGAGTCAGAATACCAATATCGTCGAACAAACATAATTCTGTTTTCCCGATCGAGAGTTTCAAGAAATTTATCAATGATTCGTGCAGTTTCAATCGCATTATACTCATCTTTCACCGACACAGAGGAAGGAAAGCAGTTTTCAAGTTCATCTAATGCTACATCATAGATGCTGTTTCTTTTTGCCGCCGTATTTGTATGATACTTCTTAATAGCAAGATTACGAACTATTCTGCAAACATAGCTTAATAACGGACTTGGATTTTGAGGCGGTATTGTGTTCCACATTCCAAGATAAGCATCGTTCACACATTCCTCGGTATCTTGTATATTGTTAAGTATATTAAAAGCAACCTTTGAGCAAATTGAGCCATATTTTTTCGATAGTTCAACGATTGCCTGATCTGAGCGCTCAAAGAATAACTCAATTATTTCCCTGTCATCCAAACTGCTCACCATCCTTTCTGCCTCAACTATATACTACTTTTTTAGCACGAAATATCTCCACGTTTTTAAATATTATATCAAAAAACTTTAACTTTTTCTATCTACGCTAAAACAACTGCAGGAAGATGAATTTCCCCTGCCGTCAAACGTTTGTTTCTGCAATTTTATCATAATCTCACCAACGAGGTCGGTGTATCTGCCTTGTTCAATCAATTTGTTTTTTAGATTTATAAGAGAAGCAACAATTTTGTTTTTTCTTTTGTACTTAAATATATATGGTATTTTCTGCTCTCAAACTATCCACCTCGCTGTTTTAATCTGATTTGATGATACATTAAAGAGGGAATTCTATCAAATATGCAAAAAAGGCTTCTGCTCAAAACAGGGCAGAAGCCTTAAAAAATTATGCGATTTTTAGGTTTAGTTGTAAGCCAAGTGTTACTATTTCATCTGTTGCAAAAACGGTTACTCGAAAAGTGCCGAGTCCCGAAACCCGCATAAATACTGATTTTTTCGGCACATCTAAACCAAGGGGAACTATTCCCACTCGACTTTTCCTAACTAATTTTGTTTAGAAATTATTCTCTGCCGAGTATGTAAATCCTTTGATTATTTGATATATCCATATTATCCTGCCTATATAAGCTAATGTTATCATTTTGTTATCGGTATTGATAACACTTGCTCAGTAGCTGTGGATAATAGCTATATGCTATGGCTTAAATTATAAGCGAGTTTTTTTTGTTTTTTAAATTCTATACCAACCAGTACAACAGATAGCACAAACGCTGAAAAATCAGCAACAGGCCCCGCTAGCAATACTC
>OKSB01002456.1_pt1 | contig 16478 bp, 17 predicted proteins | sample 1601171 | NCBI WGS metagenome assembly OKSB01 (sample SAMEA3541496, study PRJEB24748) | human gut metagenome | biome: human gut; feature: human-associated habitat; material: faeces | place: China | collected 2012 | reverse complement strand
AGAAGAGCAGTTTGAACAGTACAAGAGTGCCATCAAAGACGATGTGCGCAGAAAGCGCGCAAAACATGCGGTTTATGAGAATCAAAGAACCATCAAGGCAGTGGAAGCATTAAAGGAAGAGGATGGACAGATGTTCATCTGCGCGGACCACGGAAACGCAGAGCAGCTCATTGACGATGAGACCGGCGAGCCATTTACGGCCCACACCACCAATCCGGTGCCGTTCATCCTGGTTAATGCAGATCCTGCTTACCGCTTAAGAGAGGGCGGATGTCTGGCGGATATTGCGCCGACACTGATTGAGATGATGGGCATGGAGCAGCCAAAGGAAATGACAGGAAAATCATTGCTTATAAAAGGATAAGATGTAGAAACAGAGCTTATGAAGATATTTATTGTGGAAGACGAGCCGGAGATCCGGCTGGAATTAAAAGCTTTGCTGGAAAATGCATTGTATCAGACACAGACAACTGAATCTTTTGAAAGCCTTGTGGACCAGATCCTGGAAGCAGAACCGGATCTGGTCCTGCTTGACTGTTCCGGAAAATGAATATCCGGGACTTGATGGATGAACAGCATCGTGGTGAGGAAATCCGGGAAGGGAAGGTTGGAATCCGTAAACTGCTTCTTCCTGTCTCTATTCTGGTGCTGGCGGCACTGGAAGTGGCGCTTTGTATGGGACTCATCCGGGATGGAGTTTCTATTATGGGATTTCTTGCAGGGCTGGTGGTGTTTATCTACCTGTTTTATGCAGGGGTCTCGGCCTGGGTGGTCAGCTATGTGCGGAAAAAGGGATCCCGGATCTATCGGAGAGGAAATCTGTTCCTTTTGCGTCAGTTTGCATCCAAAGTCCGCACCATGCAGTTTACCATGGGGACTTTGACGGCACTTTTTACAGTGGCGATCCTGGGGTGTACGGTGGCGCTGATGTTCCAGGATTACCAGGATCAGATCCTGCAGAGCAAATTCCCTTTTGATGTACAGGTCTATGGCGCAGATCCTGCGGATGAGTTTGCAGATGAATTTGAGGTTTTAAATAAAGAGACGACGGTAAAAGATTCGTATATTTACCGGATCTATGAAAATGGAACGGATCCTGTCAATGTGTGGCTGTATTCACACCTTCAGGTATTTGGGACAATCTATCAAAAGCCGGATGGGACGGCAGATGTAGAAAAGATCCGGGAGGAGGCGGACGGCAGCTATTGCAGATATGATACCTACATGGGACTTTCCGACTATAACAGACTGCGGCATATGCTGGGCTATCAGGAAGTGTCATTGAGAGACGGAGAATATCTGCTGCATATCAAGGAGCGTGTACTGCGGGAGACGAAGGATTTTACTGATGAGATAAGGATTTTGGGAGAAAAGGGAGTTCTGTCCTGCGCGGGGATACGCACGGAACCCTTTTCGCAGGATGGTCATAATGGCGGAGATTATGTAATCGTGGTACCGGATGCGGAGATTTCTGCCATGACGCCCTATTATTCGGAGCTGGCGGTGGATATTAAAGGGAAGGCACCGGCGGATCTGGAGAGGCAGCTGGATGCGCTGGGAGAAGAGCAGGATTTCGGCGGACCCCCTCAGAGAGAGGGGAACAGCTGTTATGGATCCGATACTATTGTAAGCTATGCTGCGGTAAATCTGGTGAGAGACAATCTGATACCGGAGGTGCGCTATCTGTTGCTCTGCATTATTTTTCCGGCTTTTTATATCGGCCTGGTATTCCTGTGCGTAGCGCTTGCAGTGCTTTCCGTGCAGCAGTTAAGTGATGCGGCCAAGTACCGGTTCCGGTACCAGGTCTTGCATCAGCTGGGAATGGGAAGAAAAGAGACGGATCATCTGATTTTCCGGCAGCTTTTGTGGTACTACCTTTGCCCGGCGGTATTTGCAGCAGCCATCAGCAGTATGATTTGTGCTTTTATCAGCCGAAAGTTCATTTTTTATACGGGAGTACACACACCGCTGTTCCAGTATTTCGGGGGTTCCTGCCTGTTGTTTATCGGGATTTATACCGTTTATTTTCTCATCACGTATATCAGCTTTAAAAGAACAGTCAGAGAGGAGAACAAAAGATGAATAGAGATGTGATTAAATATATTGCTATTATTACAATGACACTGAATCATATTTCCAATATATTTTTAGATCCGGATACGCTCCTGGGAGAGGCACTCCTTGACATCGGCTATTTTACTGCTGTCACTATGTGCTATTTTCTGGTGGAGGGGTATCATTATACCCATTCCAAGAAAAAATACGGACAGCGGCTTCTTGTGTTTGCGCTTATTTCGCAGATTCCGTTTCAGGAGGCGGTGGGAGCGGCAGCCTTTAATATGCTATTCACCTTATTTTTCTGCTTTCTGATCCTCTGTGCCAAGGAGTATATCAGAAGGCCGGCGGAACGGACTGTGGCGATCATCTGTCTTACGGCCTGCACCCTGTTCGGAGACTGGGCGCTTCTTGCGGCAGTCTTTACCCTGCTTTTTGACTGGAGCAGAGGAGATAAGAAAAAGACGGCCTGGGCCTATGGGATCGCTTTTGTGGTCTTTGGAGGCATCAACTTCCTTTCCTACTACAATATAGCTTCTTCACTTATATATTATACGCAGGAAAGCTGTAAAATTCAACGTGAAATTTTACAGCTTTCTTATATTCTTTCTCTGGCAAAGTCCGTAAACCATTATTATCAGCCATATAAAAAGCAGATATTACAAACGTTCTGCAATACCTGCTCATTTTAGTTTGTTATTAAATTTATAGCTGACTCCCCAGACCGTCTGTATGTAAATTGGCTTGCTGGGATTATCCTCTATCTTTTCCCGTATGTTACGGATATGGCTCATGACAATGTTGTAATCACCGAAATATGGTTCTTTCCAAACACTATTATATATCTGCTCTTTACTAAACACTCTGCCCGGATTTCTTGCTAATAAATGCAAAATTTCAAATTCAGTAAAGGTCAAATCTATTTCCGGTTTCTGCTTTCTTACCAAACGTTTTGCAACATCTATTTCCAATCCATCGAATCTTAATTCTGTTCTTGCATTTTCTACCACCTGAAATGCCTTCGTTCCTGTACTGACATAAGAAACTATATGGTTTAGTATTTCTTCCTCGCTGTCTTCAAATGTCAGTATGAACATTTTCCCATATATGTACCTCACACTAACATTTTTCAAATAACGTTTAACTTCTGAACCTTGAATTTTCAAGCGACTCAGAAAATAGCCTATCTTACAAAACCTTTTTTTCGTGCATAATCTCCAATTATAAAAGCAACTGATACTATCAACAGGATAAATACGGATAATATATCCCAAACATCAATCACAGGTTCTCCAATTAATTTTGATAATGTAATATTTATCAAAAGTGTGAACGGAATTGCAAACAAAAATGTAATTCCTGTTGCCAACAGTTTTCGTTCCTTGAGTCGATAATACAGAATATAAATTATCCACAAAAAAACTAGTGTATAAATGGACATAATCGCACCAATGTTGAATACTTCATTGACTTTTATCAAAATACTTAATATGTACATAAATGGTAAAATGAGAATACTAATGGCAACCATCGCTACCAAAACACCTTTTTTCCCTAACAATATAACAGGAAAAGATGCTATCCATGTAATCAAAATAGAACTAAGTGTAATAAGTGACCATGTAAGGGTGCCCGAAATAGCAACATCACATATACAACATACTAGAATACCAATAACCATGGTAATTGTATATATTATTGATATTATAGTATTCTTGTTCATATTATTCTCATCTTTTCGTTTTAATTCAATGAGATTTTCGCTGACTTTTTCTTCGTAATTATTCATTTCTATCCTCTCCCCACTTAATAGTTCATTGACCGTAACATCTAAGATATTGCAAAGTTCCAACATGATAGATGAATCGGGCATACATTTTCCTGTCTCCCATTTGGAAACAGCTCTGTCAGTGATGTTTAACTTTTCTGCTAATTGTGCTTGTGTCAGACCTTTTTCTTTTCTGCAACTAGCAATAAACTTCCCTGTATCAATTTGATTCATTACAATATGCCTCCTTTCACGCTACACTTTACAATTTTTATCAGTTTTTGTACACAAACTGTAAGTGGAATTATCAAACTCAACCATAGGTTGGGAGAGGTATTATATTTGATAAATGCCGTTTTCTTCAACAACACCATTTTACCACACGCGCACACACAATTCCATTAAAACCGTTTACTTCGCTTTAACCGATACTTCCCATTTATTCCTAATGAGAATGGAGATTTAATGCAATATTGCGAATGCACCAATGATTTTGTGAATGCAATCATTGATGACTATTTCAATTCCTTTGAAATACGCAAATACTACATTAACAAATATGAACAGCCTTATTACGGTGTCCTCTCCTATCTGTATGATATCGGCTATACGGTTGAATATGAACTTCTTCAAGAAACCCATTTACAGGATTCCTTCGATACTGCAACCGGATCTGTTGATGTAAAAGAATTTGCTGAAGATGGCGTGATCCACGTCTATTCAAATGAGACTGGAAAAGACGTTGCCCAGATACCATTAACCAAACTGTCTGAACTGGAAAAAGAAGTAAAAGATTTTGTAGAATATAAGCTATCTACATACAAGGTGACTAATCCTACCAAACGTTCTGATCTGGTTCCGAAGTCCATTTATGCTTTTGATATTCCAGATGAAATTGCAAGAGTAAAACGCTACAAGGAATATGCAGAGTATTGCCTTAAACAATTAGAACAAATGCAGAAAGAAGGTTAAATATGAAGTTACCAAACTCTTACGGCAGCGTAATCAAGCTTGGTGGCAAACGACGAAAGCCCTACGCTGTTCGCATCTCGAAACTTGTGGAAGACGATACCGGGAAGGTCAAGCGAAAATACACCTACCTGGCTTATTTCTCCAAACCGGAAATGGCGTACACCTACCTTGCTGAATACAATAGCGGTGCGGTTGTTCCGGAGCATATGAAGTACTCAGACTCTCCCACCTTTGCAGAGATGTACGAGAAATGGAAGAAATACCGAAAATTGCTTAAGAACCAGATTAGCGATTCCACATGGCGAAATTATGAGATTGCTTTTCATCATTTCAACGAGCTGCATGACCGCAAATTTATTTCCATCAGGACAAATGATCTGCAGCAATGCTTAAATGCCTACAATCACAAATGGCAGACACACCTTTGCTTCACTTATGGACAGCGCCGGAGCAAATGACGTATGTATCAAACTGATTATTGGACACAGTATGAAAAACGACACCACCAAGGGAACATACACCCATAAGACCTTAGAAGAACTTCTTACAGAAGTGAACAAGATATAAAACAATAAATCAAGACTGATTGCTGGATACACTTATGATATTTCTTTTATTTAACGTCACACTTATGTTCAGCCTAAATCATCTTGAAAAGCAAAGGATGAAATGCTTCAAAAAACATCTAAAATCAGTAAAAATGAGTGTATACCACCTGTATATCACTTGTGTACCACGTGTATATAACGACCTCAAAATAACGTAAATTATCTTCTATTTACGAATTTTCTGACAATTCTTTTGTCATTTCAGTACATATAGAAAAGCCCCAGAAATTCAACATTTCCAGGACTTCTCAATATCTTATATTATCTTAGAAATTCTTAATTAGCAAACACCCTGAGCTAACATAGCATCTACTACCTTCTCAAATCCGGCAATATTAGCACCTGCTACATAATCTGTCTTTCCACCAACGGTTGCATTGTATCTCTTAGCAGCATCGCTGATGTTAGCATAAATAGTCTCCATGATTCCCTTAAGCTTTCCGTCAACTTCTTCGAATGTCCAGGAAAGTCTCTCAGAGTTCTGGCTCATCTCAAGTGCAGATGTAGCAACACCACCGGCATTGGCAGCCTTACCACCTACGAAGAGAACACCATTCTCCTGGAAGTACTTTGTAGCTTCAAGAGTTGTAGGCATGTTAGCACCCTCTGTTACAGATGTAACACCATTAGCAACGAGCATCTTGGCATCCTCAATGTCTAACTCATTCTGAGTCGCACATGGAAGGGCAAGATCTACTTTGTACTGCCATACACCGTGCTCACCGTTCTGCTTTGCATGATACTCAGCAGTTGACTTAGCAGCTGCATACTCAGTAAGACGGGCACGCTTAACTTCCTTAACTTCCTTAAGAAGAGCATTCCTTCGCCGCCGCTATACATTGCGTCATATAATTCCTTGTTATTTCTGATCCACTCCCTCATTTTCCGCATGGCATACACCAACGGTACATAAGGATTGTATAAATGTGCCAGCTCCGATTTCAAATACGGACGTATGACAAACGGCTCCTCCGCTATCTCTTCTTTTTCTGCTTTCATATCTTCGGAAAATTAATTTTATCGTATTCCAAATATACGGAAAATCTCCCGCTTGTCCAAGTATATAAGTCAAATAAAATCACTCTGAATAAAAGTAAATACATTCTGAATGAAAGTAAGACAAACTAGGTCAAAGTAAGACAAAGTACGTCATTTCATCCCCTTATAATACGCTATCTTTGAGGTATCGAAAGAAAAAGAAACAGAGCTCGTTCCTCTCTTCCGATATTGATTGCGGTAACCGCGGTTTGTAATATTTATTTTTCAATTATTAATTCTCAATTTTTAATTTATCATGGCAATACCATTTAAAAGAATGGGTCGTAAAGACCCGAGAAAGGTTGATGGGGTGGTGAAGTATCATCCGCAACTTGTGACGCAGGGACAGAGTGTAGACCTGGATAAACTTGCTTACACGATGAAAGAGAAAAGTTCCCTGTCGCTGGGTGACATTCAGAGTGTGCTGACTAATCTCGTAGAAGCGATGCGTACGGCGCTGTTCGACGGTAAATCCGTCAATATCCATGATTTTGGTGTATTCAGCCTTTCCGCTACCACGCGGGGAGTGGACACGAAAGATGAGTGTACGATGAAGAACATCAAAACGGTCAATATCAATTTCCGTCCTTCGAGTAGTGTTCGTCCTAATCTGACGTCTACCCGTGCCGGTGAGAAAATCGAGTTTCTGGATCTCGACGCACCCAAGAAGAAGAAAACCGATGGTGAAGATCCCGGTGATGAAGGTGGTGGAGAAGATGTCGGTGGAGGCAGTGGAGGCGGTAGCGGTGAAGCTCCGGACCCGGCAGCTTAATTCATAGAGTGTAGATAATGCTTACAACTGATAAGAAAAACAGTGGCACTATGATGAGAAAGATTGATTTGATCGTGATCCACTGTTCCGCCACTCGTGCCGACCGTTCGCTCACCCCGGATGATCTGGAAACTCAACATCGGCGGCGTGGGTTTAACGGAACAGGTTATCACTACTACATTCGCAAAGACGGAACAGTGCACCTCACCCGACCGATTGAACGTATCGGTGCGCACGTGAAAGGATTCAACTTGAACAGTGTAGGTATCTGCTACGAAGGCGGTTTGGATGGCCACGGCTCTCCGGCAGACACGCGGACACCGGAACAACGGGCGGCACTCAAGCTGCTGGTTCATCAATTACTTGAGACTTATCCTGGTAGCCGGGTGTGCGGTCATCGCGATTTAAGTCCCGACCGCAACGGAAACGGGGAGATTGAGCCGGAAGAATGGATCAAAGCGTGTCCGTGCTTTGAGGTGAAAGCGGAGTTTGGAGCTTCCAGTCACGTAGAGGACTAATTTTCAGTAGGATAACAGGAAAATAAGGTAAGAGAGTTTTCAGGAAGTGATAGATCATTGAAAGTAACTAATCATTAAATGTAATTAGTGATTAAAAGTAATTAATTCTTCAAAGAGCGTATGGAAAGGAGGTGTGTAAAGTTATGGCAGTCAAGAGATCCCTTTGGGATATGATTCTGAAAGTCGTCATTGCGGTGGCTTCGGCAGTGCTGGGCGTTGTGGGCGGTAATGCGATGAATCTGTAAAAGTGATCACAGGTCGCACGAAATAGTTGTTTGGTTAGCTCCTTTTGCAGGTTGTTAATTTGATAATAGTTGATGTGTGGCCTGTGTTTTTTTATTTAGAATGAAATAATTAATAATGAGTTGTATATGAAAAGATTATATATCTTTATTTTTTTAGTGGGGTTACTAGGCAACAATATTATGTATGCGCAGATTCCTGCTTCCTCACAATCGTTACCTAGTCCTAATGTAGCGGCCTTGGGACTTTATGGTGAGATTCCGGTTTCAAAATTTACAGGTATGCCGGATATATCCGTTCCTATATATGAAGTTCCTGTCGGAGATTTTAAATTGCCGTTTTCTCTCCATTATCATGCCGCCGGGATACGTCCTGACCAACATCCGGGATGGGTAGGAATGGGGTGGAATTTAAATACCGGAGGAGTTGTATCCAGAACGGTGAAGGGCAAGCCTGATGATTGTAATGTGAAAAATCATACCTATTTGATGAATATGGGATATTATTTTCATTCCGAAACATTAAATACGCCTCAATGGAATACGCAAGACTATCTCAAAGAAACAGCTCAAAGTCATGGTGGAGCAGATTTTGAGCCGGACGAGTTCGATTTCAATTTTTTGGATTACCATGGAAAATTTATGTTGAATAGTGACAAAACATGGATCGTGCAATGTGACAGGCCTGTAAAAGTGGATTTTAGTGGTAATTGGATGGATGTTCCGTTTGAAAAAGCGAATACGGCATTTCAATATTCCGGATATTCGCCTTCTTTTGATGGTTTTACTTTGACTACTGAAGATGGCACTCAATATATCTTTGGTAAAGAACGGAATGCCATTGAATATTCTATCGGATTTTTTCAGCAAGCTACGGATTTTTGGACAGCTACAGCCTGGTATCTGACAAAAATCATCCTGACTAACGGTCAGGAAATAACTTACACATACGAGCGTGGTGATTTTATCAATCAAATGTTTATTTCACTGTATGATGATTTGGGGTCTTTTACATTTGGTGGCGGAATCTTGACTCCGGAGTGCTCATCTTCGAGCCATACGGCCATTGAAGACAGTTATCAGGGAAGTCTTATATCTCCGGTTTATCTCAACCGTATTTCTTTTCCCGAATGTGAAATAACTTTTGCGCGTGAAGTGACTACGGAATTGAGATATTCACAGGATATTTATGCTTCTCAATATATGTTATGGCGCAAAAATCCAAAATATCGTTTTCTGAATTTTCTTGCAGATAATCCTTTGGATGATAATTATCCGAATTGTTTGGACAAGTTGAAATGGTATAAGTTGAGTAACCTGGAAATAAAAGATAAGAAAGGAAAGTGGATTCGGGATTACCGTTTCTCGTACAATGACAACGCCTCACAGCGCCTGATATTACAATCTGTTTCTGAATTTGTATGGGGAGCAAACGGACGAAATTTTAATATGGAGTATGACTTTCCGGAGCAGTTGCCCCCTTATCTGTCCGGAAAAGTAGATCACTGGGGATTTTACAACAATCGTTTGATGACCGATAATTATGCCACTCATTACGATTCTCGCGAACCTAATGCGGATGTTTTGACATTTGGCGTTTTGAAAAGGCTGCACTATCCCACGGGAGGATATACACGTTTCGTTTTCGAACCTCACGAGTATTGTAAGCAAGTGAAAATGAATCGATGGGAAGGGTACGAGGATACATTCCAGCCGAAAATAGCGGGAGGACTAAGAATAAAGAAGATAATAAATAGTGATACAGGATTGGAAAGTGGTGAAAAAGTAGAAAAAGAGTACTTTTATGTGGATGATTATTTAGTTAATAAAGAAAAAGCAAGAATCTCAAGCGGTTGTCTGGGAGGACAGGTGAAGTACTATTTTGATGATTATCAGGTAGAAGGTACCGGGGCGGATAAAGATGTAAAACGTATAATAAGAAGATTCAGCAGCCAGTCTGTGCTACCGGCATGTATCAATTCTTCCGGAAATCATATCGGCTACAGTGAGGTGATTGAAAAAAGACCGGACGGATCTTTTATCCGTTCTAAATATACCAACTTCGATAATGGACACATGGACGAAGCCCCGGAAGCAATCATACTTCCGAACCGAACGCCTTATGAACCTTGTGCTTCCAGATCGGTAGAACGGGGAAAACTTCTTTGTGAAGAACTGTATTCGGCAGGCGGTATTTTAAAATCGAGCAAGTATCTGACCTATGAACGCTCTTCCGACCTTTACGTAAAATCAATGAGGACATCTCTTGATTATATTTGCCCGACCTCATTTATAACTTATGCCGACGGTTGCTCATACAAGGTCTATTTGTATGATTACAGGCTGAAAAGCGAGAGTGATACTTTATACGACAATCCCTCTTTTCCGATAAGTACGCAGACTGATTATGAATATGATCCGGACGGCTTGATAAAAGTAATTTCAGAAAGTGCCAATGGAGGAATAAGAAAACAAACCTATAAAAGGATCTGTGAGTCCAGCTCGGATATATATACTCAAATGGTACAAAAGCATATACTTTCTCCGATTGTCGAAGAAAAGGAATATTCTATTTCCGATGATGGAACCAGCCGGCAACTGAAACAGGTGAAATATGAATATGTTCCTATAAAAGGAGTATCCGATCATTTTTTTCCTTGCTATTCTGCCTGGGAAAGGGTAGGTGAGGGCGCTTTGAGAGAAGTGTACAATTGTATTGATTATGATGCTTTGGGACATCCTTTATATGTTGTCAGAAACGAGGGTAAGACGGTTTACCTTTGGAGCTACAACTATTTGCATCTGGCAGCGGAAATAAAGGGAGCTACCATTAGTGAAGTCCGAACAGCTATGGGAGGAGACCTCGTGCCGTTCATGCAAGCCGGCACACCGGATCGTGCGAAACTGGTGCGTCTAAGAGCTTCTTTGCCACAGGCGCAAATAACATCCTATACGTATCAGCCGATGACCGGAGTTACCTCTGTAACGGATCCGTGCGGAGTGGTCAGTTATTATGAATATGACCTCTTACAGCGGCTCAATAGACAAAAAGATAATTATGGGCGAACCATAAAGGCTTATGATTATCGGTATTCTGTAAATTCCTATTAAAAGAACAAGAAATATGAAAAATCATATATCATTATTTATATTTGCCATAGCCCTGCTTTCAGGACCTGTTTCTGCAAATGATCTTTCCATGACAGCCGTAAAAGACACCCTGGCTTCCATACCGGGAGAACATAATTACATTTATGTACGAACACCACTTGGAGAGGATGAAGAAAAAAACTATGATGAAATAACATTCTATGACGGACTTGGACGTGAGCTCGATTTTGCACAAAGTTATGGAGCAGACCGTGCCGGTGCTATTATGGCTCACCATCACCTGATAGAATATGATAGTTTAGGACGGAAAGAGAAACAATGGCTCTCTACGAATACTAGCTTTTCTTACATGTCTCCTGAAGATTTGAAGGGTGGTGTCTTGTGGGATTATCATGATGCAGGTAAAAGAAGTTATTTGCAAACTAACTATGAATCGTCCCCTCTAAATCGTATTACAGAACAATATGGAGTGGGGGATGCTTGGGGAGATCATCCTGCCCGTATGGAATATCTGACGAATATTCCGGCTGATTCATTGCGTTGTTCGTTCTATTTTATAGATGATAACGATTCACTGATTCGCAGAGGAGATTATCGGTCGGGAGAATTGCAGGTGACAAAGGCCACGGATGAAGACGGGAAACCGACTTACACCTTTGTTGACAAACAGGGGCGTACGCTACTGACCCGGCTAGGTAGAGGGAATCAACAAGCGGACACCTATTTTGTATTCGACCGCTTCGGAAGAATACGCTATGTTCTCCCACCCATGATTAATGATGAAATATCGGCAGGAAATCTCGATTTGTACGCATATCAATACTTGTATGATAGTTTCGGACGCTGTATTTCGAAGAAACTACCTGGCTGTGCTGCAATAGGTTATGTTTATGACAAAGCCGACAGGGTTATATTGTCACAGAATGGAAATCAGTCACAGAAAAAAGAATGGACGTTCACATTCTATGATAATCAGGGAAGGCTTGCATTAACAGGACTTTGTTCATTCAATGATCCTCCTTCATTGGATAATTCCATAGTAAGGGCTTATCGAACGACTTCGGAGAAAGACGGAGTGCTTCATTCCGGGTATGAAGTAGAGCATTTTCCTTATACGCTATCTTCTCTTTTACAAGTGAATTACTATGATGATTACAACTTCACAACGGACACCCAACTCGCTTTCGGGCTGGAGAAGATAGGTAAAGTGCAGTATGATTCTTTATATATCAATCACGAAGCCTCCCTTATCTCCGCACAAGGGAGACTGACCGGGACTAAAATAAAAGTGCTGGATGATGAGCGATATTTGACAAGTGCCTTATATTATGACTATAAAGGCAGAATAATACAGGGACGTTCCCAAAATCATTTGGGCGGGTATGACACAGACTTTTATTCATATACATATACTGGAAAGTTATTTGCCAGATTACATACCTATCAGATTGGGAACGGAAAGCGGCACATGGAAGAATATACCTATGAATATCTGGCAGATGGAGAACTTAGGGATGTATATCACCGCGTTGATAATGCGTATAGAGCCAATCATTTGCTTTACTACACGTATGACAATGCCCGCCGGGTGTTTTTGAAAGATGTGGGAGGATTGGGTGCCTATACAATGTATACGTATGACGTCCGTGACCAGGTAATAAAAACGATGTGCCGCTTTTTTCTTTCTGAAGAAATTTCTTATAATGCAAGTCCTGGCATCCCCTGTTATAATGGCAATATAAGTAGCCTAGCATGGCGGAGTGAGGAAGATGATACGGACGGCATCAGTAAAGGTTATCGTTTTGCCTATGACAGCATGAACAGGATGACTGATGCCTGCTATGGTGAAGGAGAAAATCTGACCGGCAACCTGAACTGTTATGACGAACAGGTCACTTCATTTGATAAGAATGGCAATATTCTCGGTTTGTGTCGTAATGGAGCTGTCGGCCCGGCAAGTTTCGGAGCCATTGATAGCTTGAATCTGTCATATCAGGGCAATCATTTGCTTAATGTGACAGACCACGCAAAGAATAATATGTATGGAAGTACCACTGATTTTAAAGACGGCATCCGATCATCAGCAGAATATGCTTATGATTTAAATGGCAATTTGATTCAAGATTTAAACAAAGGAATTTCGAGAATCCGGTATAATTGCTTAAATTTGCCGAGTGCGATAGAGTTTACCGACGGACGTACAATCAGCTATCTTTATAGTGCCGACGGAACGAAACTGGAGGTCATCCATGCGATGGGAGATTCTATCACCACCACTGATTATTGTGGTAAAGCGATCTATGAAAACGGAAGTCTCGACAAGATTCTTCTCGATGGTGAAGGTTTTGTTTCTTTCGCGGACGATGTTTCCTATAGTTATCATTTCTTCTTGAAAGATTACTTGGGTAATGTTCGTGTCGTATACAATGAAGATCGTGAAGCGGAAGAGGTGAATCATTACTATCCGTTCGGAGGAATCTTGGCTTCATCCACCCCTTCGGTTCAGCTTTACAAGTACAACGGAAAAGAACTGGACAGAAAAGGTGGTCTGGATTGGTATGATTACGGGGCGCGGATGTATGATCCGGTATTGGGAAGATGGCATGTGGCAGATCCGATGAGTGAAAAGAATTATTCAATTACTCCTTACGGGTATTGTTTAAATAATCCGGTGAAGCATATTGATCCTGATGGCAAGCAAGTCATCCCCGTTCCATCCCCTCTTCCTCTACCATTCTATTATCCTTTGACGAACACGCAATCTTATAGATTGCCTTCAGATCAACAGATAATGAGACATACATCGGGGAAATTTGCGGAATTAGGGCAGATTATAAATCATACTCCTAAAATGTCTTATGCCTTTGGAACTCTTTTATTTTATCAGGCAAAGAATGCGATTAGTCCTGAATATGAGCACCAAAGAAAAAGAGACAGGAGGAATAAAGAAGGATTGGACAGGAATCAGGCGAATGTGGCGGAAAGTATTGATACTAACGTGTCAGGGATGATGCCTAATGGTGATCCGGCTCCGAAAAGAGATCCTAAAGATAAAAAGAGAATAATAAAAGTTGGGAAAAAAGTAATAATAGGGTTAGCTATAGATAGAACATATATGGAATTAACAAATCCTGATCCCACTCAAGATGCTTATGAAACTCATACAAATCAAGTTGAAGGTAGAGAAGAATATTCAACAGATTATGTAGGGGATATTTATAATTGGATAAAAAAACTATTTGAATAAAAGCAATATATGGGAGATATTTTTATATTAATATTTAAGAGAATTACTATTTTTAATAGTATTTTAATGATAATTCATTGCTTATTCCATCCTGATTTAGGAGAATTTGAATATATGTTTATTGTTATAATATTATTACTAATTTCATGGATTGCATGGCTGACAGGCAAGATGTTAAACTTTTTGTCAAGGAATAAAGGTCTGAAAGAAAAGAAAACTGAAACAAATAATATTGTTAAATCTTTTTGTTTGAAATTTAGCCGGGATATAGATGTGATATATGCAATTTTTTTTGCAATATATTTGGTCTTCTATAGTCACGAAAAAGCAATAGTTTATTTAATATTACTTCTGTTTGGACTATATCTTGGAAACAAAATAGCAATAAGAGCTAATCAATATATAGTAGATCAAGCAAATAAAAATATTACTCCTTAAAACCTCAACATTATTACTCTGATGTGAATAGCTAAAGTTTAGTGAACTCACATCAGGGTATATAAACTACAAGATGAAATATGGTAAATAAATAAACTTTAACGACGAACTTATTATTATATGAGATATCTATTTATAGCAATATATAAAAAGTCACTACTATGGTTTAGCTTTATGATGATTCCCTATTGTATTTTTTCCTCTTTTTTATTTGAGTATCCTGCTTTAATATTTATTATTAGGGTAATACTTGCAATTGCGTTATCTATTATAGCGATAGGGGGAATGATGAGTTATCTATTCCCTTATATAGAGATACTCAAACAGCCATTAAAGGGAAAAGGTCTTATTCGGGCATTATATTTGAAATCTGATAAAATAATAACGCGATTATATTGTTGTTTTCTTGTGGTATATATAGCTTTTTCTATTGAATATAAGTCTACATTATACAATTATCTGTTATTGCTTTTAATAGGATTATTTCTTGGATATAAAATAACCATGAAAGCGGAGAAATATACTTTAGAAGAGATTAATAAGAAGAAACAAGAACGTAAAATGAAGCAAGCCAGCAAGAAAGAATCTCATATTCGCTAAGAGGACAAGAAATTAAAAACAAATAGTGTGTTTAGAGTTATGCTGCAACAGACACTCAATCAAAAATTAGCGAAGAACATAATGCTTATGATATATTTGAACCTATTAAAAATAAATTAGATGACGTCTTTTGGAAAAATTGGTAAATATCTTATATATATACAAAACTTGCTGTATATTCTATGTTTTATAAAAATACTATTCTCGTTGTTTTTCTATGAGTATGAGCCTTCTTTTATGAAGGACATGGCTTTTACTTTACCATTATTATTAGCACTGATTGTAATACCTATTATAAAAAAGAATATAAAATGAAAGATTCTAAATTCAGATATTATTTATGTTATTATTCTCACCTGTGCTTTTTCTATAGTTTTTGGGGATATTTTTTTATATTAATTATTTTGCATCTTCTTGGCATGGAAATGAATGCGTATTTGGGTTACTTATTCTTTCTGTTATTTGGATTATGGGGAGGAAGTGCTATTGCATTATCTGCAACTAGTTATATGAAAAAGATAAATCATGAGGAATTGGGGAAAAAGCAGAATTCTAAAGATTCTTAGTGTCCTAATATTCAAATAATTTACCCTGATATAAGTTGACTAATCACCAATTTATATCAGGGTAATTTCTTTTTTTTTTATTTCTTATAAACCAACTTACTCGGAACTCCCTCCCCGAACAAATTATCACCCAGCGTCGTAATCTTATTTCCGGTAGCCAACACATAGCGAAGATTATCGCATCCCATAAAAGCACCGAATTCAATAGCCGTCACACTGGCCGGCAGCTCCAGCGTGCCGCAAAGGCGACCGCAGTTGCTAAATACCCGTTGTCCGATAGATTTCAGATTATGAGGTAATTTCATATTCAACAGATACTTCTTCTGTGCGAAAGTGAAGTCGGGGATAGCCGTTGCGTTCGTTCTGGAAATATCGACAGAGACGAGATTCGGCATATAATCGCGGATCAGTTTGAAGTCGGCGTTGTCCAGCTTACCTTCAACGGTCAGGAAGTTGATGTCTCTGGGTTGCAGTCCCGCTTTCAGAATCTCTTCTTCCAGTTTACCCATGGCGCCCACTTGCAGGGTAGTCTCTACCGGTTCC
>OKSB01002452.1_pt1 | contig 16491 bp, 19 predicted proteins | sample 1601171 | NCBI WGS metagenome assembly OKSB01 (sample SAMEA3541496, study PRJEB24748) | human gut metagenome | biome: human gut; feature: human-associated habitat; material: faeces | place: China | collected 2012 | reverse complement strand
AAACTCGATTACTCCACGGAAACAAGCTGCGACAACAGATTGTTGGAGACTACCTAAAGGCAGATTTCGCCCCCCTCAAAAATTGGATTGAGTGTGGCAATCGCAACGGTTGGCCACGACCACCACACAAGGCGTTTTTCTCAACTCTCCAGCCGGTTTCCAAGCTCGGTTATGTACCGGAGCGCTCTCTCATCTGCTGTCAATGATGTCAATAGCGGGTCGCCCTCGCGGATGCGCATGGTGCGGCGGATCTCCTTGGGAATGACCACACGGCCAAGGTCGTCCTAATGTGTCAAGCAAAACATAAAAAAATCGTTGTGCATTTTTTCGCCGCTGTATTCCTCTATTTTACAACATTTATTCTGCTTTTTCGTCGGAAAAATACGGAAATATTTGAGGAGCAAAAAAACTGCAACACGCCCCAAATCGGTGTGGGACACTTATTCAGGGGAAAAAGGGTACTCCTATGTGTCAAATAAAACATAAAACGTATGTATTTTGCACAAAAAACGCGGAAAGTCATTGTGATATATACCGGAAATTCCCTTTGAAAATGCGTATAGGCATAATTTTCGTGATAATGACGAACTAAGTCAAGAGACGGCCTAAAATATCAGGCCGCCTCTTGACTTTAACGTGCATTGCTTTACCTTGGAATGTTATCTTTTACGGCCCGCTTGATCCACTCTGCGTTGAGCGCGGTCAGTACCCACGGAACGGTTTCGAATACACTATTGGGTTCCAAAGGAGAGACAACTCGGACACCTGCACAGCGGAATGTATCGGCCAGTTGCGGAACGAGCCAAGGATTTCTGATTAGTCGTTCTACGCCCTTTACCAAAACAATGTCAAATTGCCCGGAGCCCAGTTCGCTGAGGAGTGCTTGGAGTCCCGGTCGATCCAGAGATGTCCCAGGGGTCATATCGGAAAATACAGACGTTACTTCATAGCCTTGCTTATTGGCCCAATCTCTTAAATAGAATTCTTGTGTGGAGAGGGCCTCGTTCTGGTTATCGTTGGCGACTCTCAAATACAGTGCAGCCTTCATACGGCTCTCCTTTCTTCCCTGTGGAGTTTTACGAACAGGTCTTCAAATTTCCAGCGCACCTCAATATGGCGGTTGCTGAACACAGTGACACGCTCGATTGCATCATACATACTCGCTTTGAATGCCTCACTGCTTACTGCGGAGGCCGATAGATACGCTTCCGCTTCACGCTGGACTGCGCGGCGCTCAGACTGCTCCTCTTGCTCCTGTTGTCGTTCTGTTTCGATTTTTGTGCGATCCGCCTGCAGCTCAGCGATCCGGTCAGCCAACGCGGTTTTTCGCTGGAAAAACGATTCCCGGGTCATTTCTCCACTTCGGTATTCCTCGTAGTATTGGATCTTCTGGGCGTTCTGCCGGGCGATCTCCTGGTCTATTTTCTCCAATCGGCCATCCCAATTCACCATTGGATGTTTCTGAAATGCACTTTGGAGATCCCGAACCTGCTCTCCCATCAGCGCAAGCTGTGTACGATAGATGGGGAGAAGGACCGCTTCCAGGTCTGTTTTACTCCACCTGATACCCGCACAGGCCGCTCCCTCTTGATAAAGCTGCGTGTCACAGGCAAAGTACGCATCCAGCCCAAATGATTTCCGCAGCTTTCGTCCGCAGTGACCGCAGTAGAATATGCGGTCTGAACTATCCGGCGGTTTGCGCTCATGCTTTTTCACCGCCCGGATCTGTGCCTGTGCAGCTTCATACTCTTCTTGGGTCACGATGGCCTCATGTGTTCCTTCCGTGACGATCCACTCTTCTTTGGGGACTCTGCGCTGGTTTCGGTCCCGCATATAGCGGCTCTCACGAGTGTGGTTGACCATGGAGCCGGTGTACTTGATATTTCGGAGGATATTGAGGACTGTCACATGGGACCACATGAGGTCCCGCTCCTGGCAGGCCGGCTTGAGGCGGTGCTGCTTATACGCCAGAGGGGTGAGTACGCCTTGGGCATTGAGTTCCCTGGCAACTTGCGTGGTGCTTTTTCCAGCAATGATGGAGCGAAAGATTTCACGGACGATGGGCGCCGTCTGCTCATCCGGCACCATCTGGTGCTTATCCGATGGGTGCTTCCGGTATCCGTATGGCACATGGTTCACAAACCGGCCGTCCTTCATACGCGCCTGCATAGCGGAGCGGACTTTTATGGAAAGGTCCCGGCTGTAATTCTCATACATGAAGTTGCGAAAGGCAACATCCATTCCGCCGGTCATCCCGATATAGTTCTGGCTGTCATAGCCATCGTTGACGGCGACGATCCGCACGCCTAGAAAGGGGAAGATGTGCTCCAGATAGTCGCCCACATCCAAATAGTTCCGACCAAAACGGGACAGATCCTTTACAACGATGCAGGATACCTCTCCCCGGCGGGCCGCCTCGATCATGGCTTGAAATTGGGGGCGGTCGGTATTGGTGCCCGTCAGTCCGTCATCGATAAATTCAAGGACGGAACAGCCGGACAGTTCCTCGCTTCCGTGCAGATACTCCATGATGACTTTTCGCTGATTTCCAATGGACTGGCTCTGGTCGGCCAGGCCGTGCGCCCGGTTAAAATCTTCCAGCGAAGTGCGGTAGTAGGCTGCAAGTTTTTCGGCCATATCAGGCCACCTCCTCCCGCAGCGATTTATATTGGGTCTGGAGGGCCTTCAGCTCATTGTCAAAGAGGAATGTGATTTTGATGGAACCGTCTGCCCGCACCTGAATCTGGTCCACGAAGGCTGAGATCAGCTCTTTTGAGACTTCCTCTGCGTGGCGGTATTCTTCGAACTGCTTTTCCCATACTTTCGACTTCTCAATGGCTTGGGCAGCTCTGTCCTTGGGGCACTCCAGATATTCCACCTGCTCCTTCAGGGTCTCGATCTCCTTTTGGTACTGTTCCCGAGCCATAACACATTCTTCCTTTGTCAGAAGCCCGGATTTATAATCTTCATATAGTGCCAGGGCATATCCTTGCTTTCGCTTGATTTCCTGTTGAAGCTTGTGTATCTCGCTCGTGGCCGTTGTATCATAAACCGGTTCAGATATTCTTTTTTCTGCCAGCTTCATGAGGACAGCCTGAGTGTTGCAGAATAGTTCGATCTGTACCCGCAGCGCCTGCAGAACAGCGGCATCCAGGTCGTCACAGCGAATCGACTTTTTGGTGCATCGAAGTTCACGGTGCTCCTCATAAGTCGGACAGATATAAACGAAATAGGCTTTTTTCCGGTCATTGCTCATGCTCCGATAGAGCTTCAGCCGGGTTCCGCAGTCTGCACAAACCAGCTTCTCCCGGTAGGGATTGCTGCGTGTGGGGAGATGACTGCAAGTGCCGTAAACGGCCTTATAGGCATTTGCACCGGCCTCGTTGACCTCCTGCACCCGGTCAAAAAGCGCTTGTGATACAATGGGCTCATGGGTGTTGTAGACAATATCCCACTCTGCCTCAGGAACGCGGTGGACCGGTATTCCACGCATCAAGCTTGCGGTGCATTTCCCCTGCGCCAGATGTCCGATATAGACAATATTGCGGAGAATATCCGACAGAGCGTGGCGGTTCCACAAAAGGGCGCTGCCCTTCTTATTGTTGTTGGTGATGATCCCGTGCTCGAACCGATACCGGCCCGGAGATGGAATATCCCGCTCGTTGAGCATCCGGGTGATCGTTCCATAACCGAGCCCCTGAGCGCGCCACTCATAGATCTGCCGGATCACCGGAGCTGTTTCCGGATCAACCAAAAGCCGGTTTTTGTTCTTAGGGTCCTTACGATAACCGTGAGGAGCATAACTGCCGATATACTCTCCATTTTGCCGTTTGGCCTTCAATGCCGCGCCGGATTTCATGGAGATGTCCTTCGCGTAATAGTCGTTTACGATATTCTTGATGGAAACCGTCAATTCATCCTGTGAGCGGATGTTCTGAGTATCATAGCTGTCATTGACGGAAATAAACCGAATGCCCAGCTTGGGGCAGATACGCTCCAGGAAATTGCCGGTTTCGATATAGTTTCTGCCCAGGCGGGATAAGTCTTTGACAATGATGCAGTTGATCTTGCCGGCCTTTACATCCTGCATCAGCCGTTCCCACTGGGGCCGTTCAAAGCTGACGCCGGAGTAGCCGTTATCCAGATACCGATCTACCAGCTTCAGCTCAGGGTGTTCTGAGAGGTACTGCTCTATGATCTTGACCTGACTTTCAATGGGGTCTCCATCTGTTTTGCCATTGTCGAGCACAGAGAGCCGGGCATAGAGTCCCGTATCGAATGTGATGGGCGTTTCCTGAGCGGCTGCTGCCATCGCCACAGGCGCCGCTTTCCTTTTTCTTGCCATGGTCAGCTCACCTCCGCTTCGAAAAGACGCTCTGCTGTATCCTGTCCCCGCAGGAACTCCATCATATCGGCAAGCTGGTCCTGATAGCGGAGGACGACCCGAATCTTCTTGTCGGGGTACAGCTGGATCTGATCCACAAGGTTGACGACCGCAGCGCGGCTCAGGCTGGGCAGATTCTGATACTTCCGAAACTGGGAGAGCCAGCCGCTTCGATCTGCCACGCCCTCCTGGATCATAGCCCGTTCTTTCTTCAATTTACCGATGTCCTGCTCAATCTCGCCGATCTGTTGGGAGTAGCCTTCTTTCATCTGAAGAAACTCCTCCTGAGAGATCAGGCCCTCCTGCAGGTCCTCATATATGCTGACTTTCATCGTCCGGCACTTTTCCGCCTCGGCCATTTTTACCTCGATGGCCTTGTCCAGCCGGGTTATCTCCCGATGCTCCCAGGCCAGTTCCTTGATCTGACTCAAGGCCCGCTCCATATTCAAAACCAGCTTGATCTCGGATTGCAGAAGGGTAAGGACGGTGTTCTCCAACTCTTTTTCGGAGATCCTGCGCTTTTCACAGCTGCCTTCCTTTGTGGTATTCGGGCAGGTGTAATAGGCATATTTTGACCCATTGTAGGTAACAGAGTACCGCTTTGCCAAGGCACCGCAGGTTCCGCAATAGACCCGGCCGGACAGGGGATAGACGGTATCTGAGCCAGATGCCCGGCGGCTGTCCTCCTGCATCAGCTTTTGGACCAGCTCAAATTCCCGCACCTGAATAATCGGCTCGTGGGCATTTTCGATCCGGCTCCAATCCTGTTCGTCCTTCACAATAGTGTGCTTTACCTTATAGTTTGGTGTGGTGCGCTTTCCCTGAACCAATACGCCGGTGTAGACCTCATTGGTGAGAATACGGATCACGGTTTTGGGGCTCCATTTGCTGCGGGCATTGGTCTGAAAGGCAGTTTTGTAGTTGATGCCGATAGAGCGCTTGTGCTCAGAGGGGGACAGAACGCCGCGGAGGTTCAGCTTTTCCGCAATGGTCACCGGGCTCATACCCTCCACCTTCCACCGGAAAATATCCCGGACGACTTCACCGGCCGCTTCATCTATCACAAGCTGTGTCTTATCATTCGGGGAGCGCAGGTACCCATAAGGCGTGTAGTTGGAGACGAATTCTCCGTTTCTTCTCCGGCTTTCAAAGTTGCTCCGCACCTTGATGGAGATGTCCCGGCAGTAGGAATCATTGAGAAAATTCTTGATGGGAACGATCAGGCTGTCGCTTGTAGAAAAGTTGAGACTGTCGTAATTGTCGTTGACCGCGATGAAACGCACTCCGAGCTGAGGAAAGATTTTCTCAATGTAGCGGCCCGCGTCAATATACTCTCGGCCAAACCGGGATAAGTCCTTCACGATGATACAGTTGATCTCTCCTGCCTTCACCGCTTCCATCATCTTTTGGAATTGGGGCCGCTCAAAACTGGTCCCTGAATAGCCATCATCGGAAAATTCCGCAACCAGCTCGATGTCAGGCTGCTGTGCCACAAACCGCTGGATGATCTTTCTCTGACTGGAGATGCTGTCGCTCTCCGCTTTGTTGTTGGAAAAAGAAAAGTCGCCGTCTTCCTTAGAGAGCCTAAGGTAGTCGGCGGCTTTATAGATCGTGTCTGAAATCAGCATAGCTACCGCTCCTGTCGCAATATTGATGGCCGGGCCACCTATGACGACCGGAGTTTCGCTGATTTTGTCCGTGCTTATCTTATCACAGCTTCCTCAGAAAGTCCAGCCGCATCTTGTGGTAAATCATTACAGGATCGACAGCATATCAGCAAAGCAGTCGTTCAGGGTGGCGCCTCCTTCCGTATAGGCCACATTGACAACGACATCTCCCACCTTAAAGCAATAGGGATTTTTGATCTGTTGGAGATATGATCGAACACGTTCCGCCTGTCCTAAGTTGCGATCCAATTTGACATTACGAATATCAATCAGACTGTCTATGCTTTTATCAACCTGATGTTCTCGCTCCATGACCTCACCACCTTGCAATCATTATTTCCAAGTTTTGGGTAATTATTCTTTTGCCAGCATCCCGCAAGTATAAGAATAAGCCCCCCTTTCGATACAGTGTCGTTTCAGCACTCACCTTTAACTGCCGGCAATCCTGATCGTACTCACAGTTCTGGAATGTATTGAGCCCCCACAATTCAAGCTGTTCTGCGATCTCGTTGGGGACATCAAATGTCATATCCAGACAAATGCGAAGCGTCAAGTCATCCGGCTCCCGGTCCTTTTCGCTTGGAAACTTCCATGTCATAACGAAGCCCCCTTCCTACCAGAAAACGTTTCCTCAAGCCCAAAATAATGCGAAAAAGTGTCCATGTCAAAGGTTTTTTTGAAACGCCTTTGCCGATAAAATGAAAGTTACTTAATATGTTGCTGTTACCGATGATTTTTTGCCATCAGTCAGGGAATTGGCGGAAAAAAGTTTATTTTTAATTTTTTATGAACTGACTTCGACTCCCTGAATGCATACTCGCTTGGTAGGTTGATCGGCCAGACAAGTAATGATGGTAATGCGGTTATCCGACGTGGCATTCAGATAACTCCAATCTGTCCAGTCGATGATTTTGACCGAGCTCACCGCATAGGTCCTTGTCCCCAGACTGGTCTGATACCGGATGGTATCGCCGATCTCCAAATCCTTGATTGCGCCGATGTTGTGACTGGAGCCGCGGTTGTGCCCGCACAGGCCGATATTTCCGTCCCAGGCGCTTGTGCTGGGAAAGTGGCCCACACCTTTCCGCATGGAAGCCGAATCAGTTCCATCATAAGCCTTATAGCGAATTCCCAATCTGGGGATCACCAGAGTGCCGATACTGCCATCGCTCCGCTCTACTTCACTTACCGCTGTGAACTTGGTAGCTGGAAGTGTGGGAACATCCCCCCACTGAATGGGGTAGTTGCTTCCAGAGCTGTCAGGGTAAATGTTCCCGCTCCATGAATTGATTCCGTATTCCAATGATGAGCCGTTGTTGATCGTGGCCCCGGGGGCACTATCAGCCAGAGGATCAAGAAAATCCACGGCATTTGTGCCGCCGTAGTTGTACTGAGCTCCATAGACCTCTTCATAGGAAGTGCTTCCATAGAAGTCTTTGGGAGCCGGTGTCTCAAAGTTATAGTCCACAGCAAGGGCTGGTGTAGCCATCAGCATGAGCCCTGCCAGGGAAATCCAAAGTCCCTTGAGTCTTCTCATCATTTGCTGTCCTCCTTTTCCTCTGCATCTTCCTTGATAGCAAACCAATAGCTATCCTGACCATCATAGGGCTCTACCAGATGGGTGCGGCTCCCGCCGTACATCTGGATGGTGATGATCCTGCCAGTGAGCTTCTGTGCCAGCTTGCTGGGAAGTTCCACGCTTGCATCCCCAGCAGGGTATTCCCGGAGCTTCGTCAGGTCCAGCTTGGGGGTACGAATGGAGACTCTCTGTTTCCCCAATTTCTTATAGGCCACACCTCTTGCGTTCATGGCATAGATCACCGCATTGGGACGGAAGCGTACAGCATATACGATGCCGCCCAACACCAGGATCAGTAGGATCGCGCCCGGCACAGCTAGCCAGATTGGATGGAAAGTGGCCGGTGTTTCAACAGGGGTGCCCAAGTAGGTGACCGTATAAGTAATTGACCGGATCCCTTCCGCCGTGACCTCTCCGGTGTAACTGGCCGTAGTCACATAACCGGTAGCCACGCTCCGACTCCCCGTTGCCGTATAGGTTGCCGTGGCTGTGTACGAGGTGGGGACCAGAGTGTCATCAGCCAGACCGGTGCCCGTAACCGTCCAGGAAATATCGCTCAGCGTCAGGGTGCTGCCGTTTTTCATGGTCGTAGTGGGGACGCAGGACGGATCATTCCGGGACAGCCCCGGGAATTGCTTGGTATCCGTGATGGTATAGTATTTCGTGGTGTAACCCGCAGCCTCAGTCTGGATTGTGGTATGATCCAGAGTCAACATACCAGAGAAGCCATCCTTACTGTACTCCATCGTAGGAGCCAACTGCTCAAGGATTTTCGCCAGATCATTCGTATTGGTTTCCAATGTGACAACTTCCGTCTGTGCCTTGGCATCTTTGAACGCCTGCTCTTCCTTGACCGTTTCAAGGTGATGGTAGGTGTAGCCCTCCAGCTCAAAAGGTTCCTCAATCAGCTCGCCGGGGTCGGCATCAGGGGGAAGGGTGTAGGTCTTGATGATCAGCTGCCTGCCGTCCCGGTTTTCTGATACCATATCTTCCGGGACATAGGCTGCAGAAGCCGTGACGGACAGCATACACAGGAGCATCAATAATACAGCCGTTCTCTTCATACCTTTGCCCACCAGCCTTTCCAGAGCGCCAGGAACAGCGTTGGGAGCCCAATGATGAGTCCCGCCCAAATCAGTTTGTGTTTCGTCATACCGTGATACCTCCATTGAGAAAGAATTTTATGGATAGCTCCTGAATGGAGCATGACCCATCCTTGATGTGCGCCAGGTAGTCCAAAGATCGCTCCAGCGCCTGCATGGTGTTCCTCTTATGGCGCTTGATAAATGGAACGAGGAAGAGAATATCCCCACTGTCGGTAAGGGTGAAGATGATCCGAACCAGATTTTTGCTTTTGGCTCGCAGTTCATAAAGGGCCTGATAACGTTCGATGGAAAAATGCTTCACATAGGGTTCCCGCATCACTGCCGCGGGTGATTGCAGAAGCAGGGCGAAAAGTGACAGGAGCTTTTGCCGCTGCTTTTCATCCAGAGCATCAAAGAAATCCAGAAAGGGTGTGGCGCCCTCAGCCGGTACAACAATCTGCAACTTCATGCGCAATCCTCTCCTTCCCATTGCCGGCTTGGCCTTTCATCAGCTTCAGAAGCTGCTCCACGAATCCTAGGCAGAACAGAGACAAGGCGGGCGCACAGCCGGCCAGCCACCAGATGGGATCAGGGAGCGGTTTGCGGATAGTATCATACTGGAGCGAGATCAGCAGATAAATGCTCTGGCAGTCCTTTCGGACGGACAGCTCCGAGAACGCGGATGCCACAGCAGCGACTTCCTCCTGATCCGAGTAGAAGTCACACAGATCGTCAAAGAACAGGCCTGCGAATATTTGCACAAAGGCCCGCATGGTTTCGATATTTACCTCGCCGGTGGGGCGAAGAATACCCATGCGCTCCAACCGTGCCGTGGTGGATTCGTCAAAGGGATCTGGAACACGAAGATAAAGGTTCTTTGGCATATTACCTACCTCCTGTAAAATTTGAAAAAGAAAGGCCCGACGCTTCCTTATCGGAAGCGCCGAGCCTGTACTTTTTTGCTTGATTCGATCAAGAACTCTTTGTCGTCTTAAAATAAAGCTCAAGTGCCTTCTGGATGGTTTCTTCAATTTCCTTTGTAGTGACCTCCTTCGAGAAATACTCCTCAAAATCCGGCGAGAGCCTGACAGAGATGCGGCGTCCAGGCCGCTTTACATCGGAAGTCTCCTCGGTCAAGATGGCTTGGATTTGGGCCGCATCCAGATTTCCGGCCTCAAAGAGTGCCCGGAGTTTTTTCCCCTTTGCTGTGGAGAGTGTAGATTTCCCAGTAGAAAGATGCCGATAGATACACTCCTGAAGGTCGTGATCTTCCACAAAGCTGACTTCATAGGCGGCCAGCTGCCCAACTTGTTTTCCGGTATCCATGAGCAGCAACAGGGGACGGTACAGCGTCGCATACCGACAGTATTTGGACACCTTATCCCGAGTCAGCTCATATTCCTGAGCGACCTTTTCATCTGTATGAGACTTTTCCTGACTGTCAGGAAAAGTGGCCGGAGCATCTGTATCTAACTTTTCCTGAGTGTCAGGAGAAGTGCCTGCGGCTGTCAGAAGATCCGTCCGGCGTCCCTGACGCTTGAGCATGTTGTAATGGGCTGCCACACAGAGCACCCGCTGGGAAAAGAGCATGTCTGCCAGAGACCGCTGCCGGAAGTTCATCTCAAAGAAGAGCTCCTCCGCTGTTTCTATGGTCAAATCAGTTCGTACCACTGCCGGAATGGTAGTGCAACCTGCGAGAATCGAGGCATTGGCTCGATTGTGTCCGCTGATGATGATGTAGCGCCCATTGCTGGTTTTCCAGACCAGAATAGGGGTCTGCACCCCGAGCCGGCGGATGCTGTCCACCATATCAGTCAACCGCTGACCGGTATAGAGGGGAAAATGCTCCTCATGTCCGGAAAAACCGTCCAGCCGGTTCAGCGGAAGGGTACACAGGGTCCCGTTTTCCATTGGTGATGGGAGGTCATCATGACGGAAAAAGCAATCATAGGCCTTTTCCTGCGGCTGTCCGGTGGTCAGGCTGGCGCTTGCTTCGTCCTGCTTGCGCTGTCTGAGCGCATTTTGCACTCTATTCCTTGGCATAGGACAGCACCTCCTGCGCCACCGCAGAATACGCCTTCGCCGCAGGGTTGGTGGGCTCATATTCAAAGATACTTGCCGCGTCAATGGGATGCTCCGCAACACGGATGGAGAAATCAATGGGGGCAGAGAATACGGTGAACGCATTGCCGTAGCCCGCCTGAATCTCATCTTGGATGCTGCGGCACAGATTGGTGCGCCCCTGATACATGGTCAGGAGAATCCCGCCCACTGTAAGGGCCGGATTGATCCCCTGACGGATCGTTTTGATGACTTCCAGAGTATCGGCCATATCCTCCATTGCCAGATAATGCGCCTGCACAGGAACGATAGCCTGGTCCGCAGCGGCCAAGGCGTTGATGGTCAGCAGATCCATGCTGTGGCCGCAGTCGATCAGAATGTAGTCGTACCGGTCCTGAAAATATGTCAGAACACGGGCCATGACCAACTCGCAGGGGGTACCGCTGCTGTCGCCGCCCCGATAGCGGCTGCTCATTTGCAGAGCAACCAGCCGGCTGGACACGGCGGCCAGCTTTGAGTTCGCTGGAATATAGTGGACACCTTCTCTTTGGACGACGGCCCTTTCTGCGAAGAGTTCAAATTCTGTATCATCCAAAACTGCATTCATCAGGTTTGCCAGTGTGTACTTGAGAGATTTCGGATCAGCCCGCATAACCTTTGTCAAGTCTCCCTGCGGATCGTTGTCCACAAGAAGGACCCGTTTTCCCGCGGCTGCCAGAGCAGCACCCAGGTTGGCACAGGTAGTGGTCTTTCCAACGCCGCCTTTCGAGTTCGTGATCGCCAGAGTGATCGCCATCCGATTACCTTCTTTCTGTTCCATAAACTTATGCCCCGGAATAGGAAACGCCCACTCCGGTATTTTGGAGTGAGCGTCTCTCGCCCGCTCCGACACAGCCCTCCCTTCGTCAAGGACTTAAAATGTCGGAGCCTATAAAGATGGCAAATATGTTTTGGATTTCGGACAAAATCAGCAAAAAACCCCGGCCATTTATAGTGGTTTCCGACTTTGCCCTATTATATCTCATTCCTCGATCCGGCGCACGATTCCGGTTGCTTTCATCTATGCCGATTCTCCTTTAACGTCGTTTTACTGGCCTTAGTCTTTGAAAATCGCGCCAGTTTATCCAAGGAACAAGCTGGAAGATTTTTGACAAAAAAATGGTCCGCATCCATTTCGAATGCGGACGGTCCGATGATCTTATTGCTTTTGCGCTGCGGTCTGCTGCCCGAGCAGGCGGACGCACAGCACCGTCACGCACACGCCGAGCGCGAAGGCCAGCAGTCCCACTAAAAGATAGCCGAGGCTCCCGCCGGTGAACAGACTGGCGGTCATGCCGCCATAGTAGTCCGCGCCGGAGAAGCGCGCCGTGACGGACGGCATCGCCAGCGCGAGACCGAGGATCGCCGCAAGACAGGCCGCCGCGCCGGAAACGGCGGCAATACGGCTGCGGCGGCTGCGCTCCTGCCGCTTTATTTCCTCCGCCCGCCGCTTGGCGGCGGCAAGACGTTCATCCGTTGTACGCATCGGTGATCCCCTCCTGCTCCAGACGCTTGCGCAGCGCGTTTTTTCCACGGTAGATGAGGTCCGCGACCTGCTTTTCCCGCTTGCCCATGACGGCGGCGGTCTCCGCGTGGCTCAGGCCCTCGAAGTAGACGAGGAACAGCGCCTCGCGGTAGTCCGCGTGCAGCTCCGCCATGCACGCGCGCAGGATGCGGGCGCGCTCCGCCGATTCTACGGCCTCCTCCACCAGCTCCCGCGCCTCCGGCTCCTCCGTCAGCGTATCGAGCGAGAAGCAGAGCTGCGCGCGTTTTCCGGAAAGCAGCCGCAGCGCCATGTGCCGCGCGGATCGGTAGAGATAAGCTCGAAAGCCGCCGTCGCGGATGCGGGGCTGTTTGGCGATCAGGTAGGCGAACGCCTCGATCATCAGGTCCTCGGACTCGTGGAGATCGTGAAGGCAGCCGTCGAGGTAGAGCGTGAGTTTGTCGCCGTGGCGCTCCATGAGAGCGCTCAGGCTGTCCTCGTCGCCGCCGAGATAGCGGCGGTAGAGAATATCGTCAGTCACCATGGCGCGCCGCCTCCCTTGCCTTTTTCTCCATTATAGGGGATAGCGGTCCCGCTTGCAAGGGGGAACGTCCCGTCGGGACGGCAGAAAAACAGGACGCCGAAGCGAATGCTTCGGCGTCCCATGCCGCTGTGGTCAGATCCTGGTGAGGTAGATGACGCCCTCGACGGCGCTGAGCTCCCGAAGGATATCGTCGAGCGATGTACGGCCCTCCGCCCAGAGGGTGAACGTGCCGCACACGAGGTTATCGCCGTAGCCGGAATCGGCGTACAGCTCCAGCTCCGAGAGTGTGCAGTCCTTTTCCCGCGCGAGGCGGACGAGCTGCCCGATGCTCAGCTTCGAGCGGAGCTCGAAGTAGACGGTGGCGGTCTTCTGCCGGCTCTGGATGCGCACGTCCACCAGCCGCAGCACGTTCATCGCCAGCAGAATGAAGGCGTAGCACACCGTGCCGCCCGTGTAGAAGCCCGCGCCGATGGCGGTGCCGATGATGGACACCGCCCAGAGTCCGGCGGCGGTCGTCAGGCCCTTGATCTCATGGCTCTTGGTGACGAGAATGGTGCCCGCGCCGAGAAAGCCCAGACCGGTGATGACCGAGGCCGGCATACGAACGAGGTCGGTCGAGCCGAAGACATCGCCGATGTAGAGGTTCGTCATCATCACCAGCGCGGCAGCGTCCGCGACAATGATGTAGGTGCGGAAGCCCGCCGCCTGCCGGTGCCGCTCGCGCTCATAGCCGAGCGTGCCGGCGAACACGGTCGTGAGCAGCAGCCGCACCGTGATGGAAAGGAGCGAGAGCGAGGAGAGCTGCGAAAAAAAGGTGTCCATCCGATCATTCACCCGCCTTAAAGAAAGAATGGCCGCTTTTGGCGCGGCCCGTTGTGGTCATATGGGAGAAAAACAGCAGTCCAAATCTCCCATACGTTTGGAAGGTTATACCACAACTGAACGGAGAATGCAAGAGAAAATCGTCCGCCGCGGAAATTTTTTTCCGCAGCGGACGATCGGGAGGACTCAGACCTCGTGCCAGACGGCGTCGATGACCTCGGTACGACGTTTTATTTCAGAGACGATATAGCTCCGGCCGACGGTCGTGAAAGACGTTGATGGAGTTGCGGACCTCCGCAAGGACGGAAAAATCGAGCGCGGCGGTGACGATCTCCTCGCCCACTCCGGCGGCGGCGAGCAGCTCGCCGCGGGGACCGAGGATGCGCGACGCGCCGCCGAACACAGTCTCGCCCGCCGTGCCGCAGGAGTTGCAGGCGGCGAGGAAGAACTGGTTTTCGATGGCGCGCGCCGCTGTGAGCGTTTCCCAATGATACCGCCGCGCAGCGGGCCACTGCGCGGGCAGGAGCAGCAGCTCGACGCCCTGAAGCGCCAGCGTGCGGAAAAGCTCGGGGAAGCGGAGGTCGTAGCAGATGAGCAGGCCGCATTTGTGCCCGTCGAGCGAAAAGGTCGTGAGGTGATCGCCGGCGGCGTAGTGCTCGTGCTCGCCCATCGGGGTAAAGAGATGCGTTTTGTCGTAGGCTGCGAGACACGCGCCCTGCCGGTCAAAGACATAGGCGGTGTTGTACACGCGCCCGCCGCGCCGGTCGGAGACCGAGCCGGCGACGATGTTCATGTTCAGCTCGCGGGCGAGCGGCGCGCACAGCGCCTTCACCGCCTCGCCGCCGCGGTCGCTCCGCTCCGGCAGATGGTCGGCGGGGAAGAAGCCGGTGTTCCAAGTTTCCGGCAGCAGCGCGGTGTCCGCGCCCTCCGCCGCCGCGCGGCGCAGCAGCGCCTCCGCGTGCGCGAAATTATAGGCACTCTCACCCAAACGCATATCCATCTGAATGACGCTCAACCTCATGCGCAGACCTCCTTGAATTTGGTTCGGACAGGCAGCAACGCTCACGCGCCGGCGCTGTAGTTTTCCCTGTAGAAGTCATCCTCCGTGACGCCCTCGAACACGGCGTCGTAGAGTGCGGCGAAAAGCAGCTTTTTCATCGTGCAGTCCAGCCTTTCTCATTCCTCGGCAAAGCGCGTGCGCGCCCGACCGATCTTTTTCTCGTAGCGGTCCTCCTCGGAGAAGATGCAGCCGCAGTATTTCTGGAGATAAAGCCCCATCTCACGAGCCTTTGCCTGTCCCGCGCGGAAGCCGGGGCGGAAGTCACGGTAGAGAAACTCCACGCCGTACTTCTTCGCCATCGTCTCGCCGACCGCCTTGAGCAGCTCGTGGTTCTGGTAGGGGGAAATGAGCAGCGAGGAGGTGAACGCCTCGTAGCCGTGCTCGCTCGCGTACTTCGCCGCCGTGCCGAGACGGATGGTGTAGCAGTGCGCGCAGCGGTGGTCGATGTCCGCGGCGACGGCGCGGACGAAGTCGCGCAGGCCGTAGTCCTCTAAGATATGCACCTCGACCCGCTCCTTTTCTCCGTATTCGAGCAGGGTGGAGCGGCGCTGGTCGTACTCCGTCCACGGGTGGATGTTCGGGTTGAACCACAGCGACACCGGCTCGATGCCCTCGCCGCGCAGGGTGTCTACGCAGTAGACCGAGCAGGGGGCGCAGCAGGAATGTAAAAGAATTTTATCCATAAAAGTCATCTCACGAAACGTTATCGGTGTTTTCTTGGACGGGCGAACGCGGAAAAAGGTTCCCGTGAAGGAGCCGTCCTTCAAAAGTTTAACATATTGTAAAGCCTTTGACAACGTCCCTTTTTTCAATTGACGAAACGTGCGCGATTATAGTATAATACATTGATTTAATATGCGGCGCTGTGCGCCGGCGAAGGAGATAGAGCCTATGTGGATCGCGGACAAGTGGGAGGATTACGAGCTGCTCGACTGCGGCGGCGGCGAAAAGCTGGAGCGCTGGGGGCGGCAGATCCTCGTGCGTCCCGACCCGCAGGCCATCTGGGAGACGCCGCACGCGAACCGCGGCTGGAAAAACGCGCAGGGACGCTACCACCGCTCGTCCACCGGCGGCGGACATTGGGACAAGGAAAAGCTGCCCGAGCAGTGGCAGATGCGTTACCGCGACCTGACGTTCCAGTGCAAGCCCATGAACTTCAAGCACACGGGACTCTTTCCCGAGCAGGCGGTGAACTGGGACTTTGCGCGTGAGAAGATCGAGCAGGCGGGCCGTCCCATCCGCGTGCTGAACCTCTTTGCCTATACCGGTGCAGCCAGTGTGGCCTGCGCCGCGGCGGGGGCCGACGGCATCCGCATTGCCAAGTGTGAGTCCGCCGCCGACATCCGCCAGGTGGAGCACGCCGTGGAGCAGGCCGAGGCCGAGTTCGGCGTGGAGCCGGGCCGGACCCTGCTGATGGCGGCACTGGAGAGCCCCAAGGGTGTGCTCAATTCCTACGAGATCTGCTGCGCCTCCAACCGAATGCTGGGCATCGCCCTGTCCGGCGGCGACTTCCGCAAGTGCATGCAGGTCTCCCCCACCCGGGACGGCATCGAGATGGCCGCCGCCCGGGGTCATATGGTTCTCACCGCCCGGGCGGCCGGCGTCCAGTGCTTCGACACCGTGTTCACCGACTTGGACGACATGGAGGGCTTCCGCCGGGAGGTCGCCGACAACCACCGGATGGGCTTCGACGGCAAGAGCGTCATCAACCCCAAGCAGGTCCCCATCGTACATGAGATCTTCGCCCCCACCGAAAAGGAGATCGCC
>OKSB01002451.1_pt1 | contig 16495 bp, 6 predicted proteins | sample 1601171 | NCBI WGS metagenome assembly OKSB01 (sample SAMEA3541496, study PRJEB24748) | human gut metagenome | biome: human gut; feature: human-associated habitat; material: faeces | place: China | collected 2012 | reverse complement strand
AATCCGTAGGCTTCGTGCCAATGGTGAGGATAATGGACTTTCCGTCCTTGCTCTTGGTAAGATAATAGCCTGTCTGGGCAAAGCCGCTGTCCGTCAAGGTGCCTACGGCAGCCGACTTGAGGCCTGTCAGGCCACTAGCATCTGTCAGCAGTGTAATCACCGTGCCGTCCGTATAGCCTGTCAGGTCTGCAATGCCGGCTTTAATAGCCGTGTTCGTGATGTCCGCAGTACCTGTGACGGTAAGCATCGTAGCGTTTTCCGTGGTCTTAGCCGCCTCAGGAACGTAGAAATTGATATTCTGGAAATTGCCGATATTTGCTACGGTATTTCCCAGGGTATAGACGTTCAGCGTATTACTGCTAAAGCTGGAGCCCGAACCGCCGCCCCCGTAGAGGCTGGCGCCGGATACGTCCGTGCCATACAGGTTGATGACATTGCTGCCCACAGAGCCGTTTTCTGCGTAGCCGCCGTAGATAGCCCCGGAAACTTTGCCGTTCAAGAGGTTCAGCGTATTGTTCTCGATGACACCGTTGGCGTCGCTAATGCTATACGCACCGTAGATGCCGCTAGTGATGGTACCGCCGTTTACGGTAACTGTATTGTACGTTGCCGTATCGGTCTTAGCGCCGTAGATTGTGCCGCCTACAGAGCCGCTGGCTACGCTTACTGTGTTAAAGCTGGACACACCTGTGCCGTCATAGGCGTAGACATTTCCTGTAATGGTCGGTCCATCCGTGCCGCTGGCACCGAGAGTGACCGTATTGTTATCGCCGCCTGTGCCGCCGGACGCGCCGTAGACTGAGCCCGTCACGCTGCCCGCTGAGATGGTGACCGTGTTATCCCTCGTGTCGCCGCCGCTAGCAGTCTTGGCGCCATAAATATCCGTCGTCAGATTGCCGCCGGTGATGCTCACGGTATTACCGGAATTACCGGCCAGATAGCCCGTCGTGTAATCCCTGTACGACGAAAGGACGCCGTCCGTCGTGACAAAGACGTAATCCGTAGGCTTCGCGCCGATCGTGAGCGTGACAGATTTCCCGTCGGCACTCTTAGTAAGGTAATAGTCCGTCGTGGCAAAGCCGCTGTCTACGAGCGTGCCGATGGAGGCCGTATTGAGACCGGTAATGCCATTGGTATCCGACAGGAGGGTGATGACGTCACCGGTTACAAGCGTTGTCAGGTCCTGTACAGCGGCTGAAAGGGTCGCATGAGAGACGTCGGCCTTTCCTGTCACGGTGAGCATGGTAGCACCGCTCACGGCAGTGTCCGGGACATAGAACGTGAGGTTCTGGAACGCTCCCAGATTGGCCACCGTATTGCCTACGCTGTAGACGTTCAGCGTATTGCCCGTATCAGATTCCTTGCTGCTGCCGTAGAGGCTGGCCTGTGTCAGGTCGCCGCTGTAGAGGTTGATGGCGTTGCCGCTGGCTGAGCCGCTTTCGGAAGTGCCGGCGTAGACGCTCCCCTTGACGGTGCTGCCCTGGAGGTTTACCGTATTGGAACCTACGGAATTGCTTACCCCATAGGCGCCATAGACGTTGCCTGTGACAGTACTGCCTGAGAGGTTTACCGTATTGGAACCTACGGAAGCACTTACCCCGTAAGCGCCATAGACATCGCCTGTGACAGTGCCGCCCGAGAGGGTGACCGTGTTATTATCCACAATGCCGCCATTGCTATTACTGCTATAGGCGCCATAGATACTGCCCACGGAGCCACCGCTCACCGTGACCGTATTGTACGTTGCCGTATCGGTCTTGGCACCGTAGATCGTGCCGCTCACAGAGCCGCTGGCTACGCTCACCGCGTTAAAGCTGGACACACCCGTGCCGTCATAGGCGTAAACATTACCTGTAATGGTTGGGCCGTCCGTGCCGCTGTCGCCCAGAGTGACGGTATTGCTGCCGCCGCCTGTACCGCCGGAGGCGCCGTAGACCGAGGCCTGCACCGTGCCGGCTGAGATGGTAACCTTATTGTCGCCTGTGTCGCCGCTGTCGGCCTTGGCACCATAGATAGCTCCGGCAAAGGTGCCGCCCGTAAGGGTGACGCTGTTTTGCTGCTGGCTGGAGAGATAGTCCGTCTGGTAATCCGGGTAAGACGCCGTATTGCCGTTCGTGACGATAGTGACGTAATCCGTAGGTTTCTCGCCAATAGTGAGAACGATAGATTTGCCATCCCGGGACTTGGTAAGATAGAAGCCTGTCTGGGCAAAGCCCTCGTCCGTGATCGTACCGACATTGGCACTCGTAAGGCCCGTAAGCCCATTGGTATCCGTCAGGAGCGTAATCATCGTGCCGTCCGCATAGCCTGTGAGGTCTTCTATGCCCGCCTTGATAGCTGTATTCGTGATGTCTGCTGTCCCTGTGACGGTGAGCATGGTGGCATCGGCCGTGGTCTTAGCCGCATCAGGGAGATAGAAATTGATATTCTGGAAGCCGCTCAGGTTCACGACGCTGTTATTCAGGGTGTAGACGTTCAGCGTATTCGTGTCCATGCCCGAGCCCGTGCCGGCCGCGCCATAAAGGCTGGCGCCGGATACATCGGTGCCATTCAGGTTGATCGTGTTGCCGCCGATGGAACCGTTTTCGGCATAGCCGCCGTAAATAGCGCCGGAAACCTTGCCGCCCAGGAGGTTCAGCGTGTTGCTATTGATGGCACCGTTGGCATCACTCGTGCTGTAGGCGCCGTAGATGCCGCCTGTGATGGTGCCGCCGTTTACGGTAATCGTATTGTAGGTCGCCGTATTGCTCTTGGCGCCGTAGACCGTGCCCGTGATGGTACCTCTGTTTACCGTAACTTCGTTAAAATACGTTGTCCCTGTACCACTGTCACCCAGGACATCGCCTGTGATGGACGGGCCGTCCGTACCGACTGCGCCGATGCTGACCTTGTTGCTGGTACCGCCGTCGCCGCCATAGCTGCCATAGATGGAGCTGGTATAGGTGCCGCTCTTGACGGTAACCACGTTATCGGCGGCACTGGTCAGGTAGCTGGTCTGATAATCCCCGTAGGACGCAGTGGTGCCATTGGTGGTGATTTCTACGGCATCACCTGCCACCGGTGTCACGTCGCCGGAATCACTAGAACCGCTGTCGTCCGTTTTCGTGCCAATGGTCAGGGTGACCGTATGGTTATCTGCCGTCTTGGAAAGATAAAACCCGGTCTGGGCAAAGCCTGCGTCTGTCAGGGTGCCAAAGGTGACGCCATCGAGGCCCGTAATGCCGTTACTGTCCGTCAGGAGGGTAATGACCTGATTCGTCGCAAAGTCGTTGATATTTTCTACACCGGCACTGATCGTGCTGCCCGTCACATCGGCCGTCCCTGTGACGGTCAGCATGGTAGCATTGGCCGTCGTAGCAGCTGCGGCAGGAACATAGAAATTGAGATTCTGGAAGGCGCCCAGATTTTGGAGCGTATTTCCCAAGGTATAGACGTTTAAAGTGTTGTCTCCGCTGCCGGTGGCGCCGACACCGCCATAGAGGCTGGCGCCAGTGAGGGTGCCGCCGTAGAGGTTGATCGTATTGTCGTTGGCAGAGCCTTCGGTGGAATAACCGGCATACACGTTACCGGACACGGTGCCGCCCTTCAGGGTAATGGTATTATTGCCCACCAGACCTGTGGCATAGCCGCCGTAGATGCCCTGATCAATGGTGCCGCCGTTTACGGTCAGCGTATTCTGCGTAGCCAGGCTTCCCCAGCTGCCATAGACGGTACCTTTCACCTCGCCGCTGTTGATCGTAAGACCATTGGCATAGGCCTGCCCGGACGTGCCATAGGACCCATAAAGAGAACCGTCAATAGACGGACCAGTCGTACTGTCCGCAGCACCCAGGGTAAGCGTGTTGGACCGACCTTCCGTGCCATAACTGCCGTAGACACTGCCGCCGAGGCTGCCGCCTGTAATGGTGACGGTATTCGTATCGGAACCGCCACCCGTGACATAGGCGCCATATACATCGCCCGTAATGGTCGTAGTCACACCACTCCCCTGGCCGATGGTGACCTGCGCCGCACCACCGCCCGTAGCAGAAGCATTGCCATAGACACTGCCGCCGATAGAAATGGTGCCCAGCGTATCGCCGTCATTGACCGGGACGCCGATTTGGACCGTATTATGATCTGCGCCAGCTTCAGCCGACGCACCGCCGTAGACATTAGTCCCGACGCTGCCGGCATACACCGTCGTCGTATTATACGTAGCAGCATCCGTATCATAGGCGCCATACAGACTGCCCGTGACCGTGCCGTTTTGCAGCGCTGCCGTATTAAAATAAGACGCACTGCCGCCAGCAGTGCCGAGACCTCCATATGCATTTCCCGTTATGGTCGGCGACGCCTGAGCGTCCCCTATGGTTAAGGCCGCGTAAGAGGTCCCATCCTTCGTCGCAGTATAGACCGGTCCCGTCCGATCTGCTGTTATTGTACTCGAATCAGCTTGTACGCTCTGTGCACCCAGGCCTGCGCCCATGATACTCAGCGTCAATACGAGAGTCAACTCTCTTCTTCCCCAATTCTTTCTCATGTATTTAATACCTCATTTCATGTACGCCTTCCCACGACGTACATTGCAAAATATTCCCGTATGTTTTGCAACATTTAAAAGATAGTATTTCCTAAAAATTGGCAAGACATGTCTATTTCAAACAAACAATAAGACTGCCTTTTATTAGCATTATTATTTTTGTATTTTCCTGTAATTTTATCCTGATCTCTCCTTATATTTTAGCGTACTAAATTATGTTACTACACAATCTTACGATTATTCTATCATATGGGTTAATACTTTTGTAGTGGGAAAATAGGGCATTCTTAATTTTCAAGACTTTCTTTATCCTCTTTTTTTCCGCAGTATTCCTATGCTCAATCAGTATAGTATATTATAGCTATATTGATTCGTTTTTATTCATTAGCTATATGAAAATAAAGAAAGATTATTTCCTAACGTGTCCTCTACATCGTCACAAGAAAATATGATTCTTCCCCCGGACTTATGGCTGCGAGTCACCAACCTCTGCTGCAACAGAAAAGCCTCTGCACGACACAATGGGTGTCTGGCAGAGGCTTTTCTGTTTCTTGAGGTTTGAGGTTGGGATGAGGTACGTAGCAAAAGATTGCTAGTTCAAAGATATTGAAAATCCCACGTCACTTTCATGTGGAATGTGACGCCATATATAGGCTGTCATCTATCGAACAGGAATTCTCTTCCCGTCGCCGGCAGCAGTGGCGATTGCTTTTACAATAAGCATATTTTTTGCATAATAACAATTTTAATTATTTTATTTTATTGATAAATCGCATTGCTATTTTTAAGTTCTTTTTACGTATAACTCATAGCAATATTACATATTTTCAATATCATATTACCACATCCATGTAAATTTTTAAAGAGTTTTCCCTTGTTATCTTATAACGTTTTGGTTAATTCTTAAAATTTTTATGCACGTTTTCTGTTTATAGCTTTCAGTAATTGCCATTTTGCTATATATCAATTATATTTTTCTAAAGAAAAATTCTTATCTAATCATACGTAGTAAAAATTCTGCACTATTTTACTACAAAAATAACTTTTAGTTCCATAAATCATACTTTTAGCAAGCATTTTGTAATATTTTCGCACAAAAGGACATATGTATGTCCGCCATACTATTATATATCTACGTAACGGGTGCGTAAAAGGACATGAAAAGCGGCTCTCGCAGGCTACATAAAACGGTTTCCCACGCCCTTTTGTTCAAATTTGTTACACTTATAAAAAACCATTTTAAAAAAATTTTTGTCAACTCTATGTTACCTGCCTGCGTACCTGCATAAGGCAAAAGAGCTGCGAAAAAAGTACGCAAAAAAGCTCTGCCCGCAGGATAGTTCCTGTCTGGCAGAGCCTGTTTTTTCAAGGTACGCCTTAGCGGCCGTACTCTTTATCGTGGCTTACTTCGAAAGGGCGATGACTGCCGCCACGGCTGCCACGCCAATGGCGATATCGGCTTTCTTGTCGCTGGCCGTGTATTTTTTTTTTTGGCGGTTCCGGTCTGCGGTCATTGCGCCAGTTGCGATCACCACGGTTGTCCCGCTGTTCCCAACGCTGGTCATTGTGCCAGCCGCCCGGGCCGGCAGCCTGCGCCGTCAGTGCCGCACCGCTAAAGCTTACGAGCGTCACGACAAGGACCATTACCATTTTTAACATCTTATTTAGTTTCATCATAGTGGGTCAACTCCTCTTCCCTTTTGATACTACACAGTATAGCGAACGAATGTGACAATTCTATGACAAAGATATACCAAATGAGCGACAATTCGTTGTAGAAAACTGTGACATTTCTTCCAGTACCACTTTTCCAATACATGAGTATTAGTAATAGAATTATGTTCTAAAAGTGTAGCGAATTACATTCTAATACCTGACAAAAAAAGTGATATTTGCTATAATTTCCTATGGGTATATTGAACAATCTGCTGTATAATAGGGAAAGACCTATTATCGTACAGTAGACAAATTAGGAGGTATGTATTATGTCAGGAATCACACCGGAAACAAAAGAAGAAATCCGCTCTCGTTTCCCAAAATTTGCAGAAGCAACGCACGCTTTTTTCGCTAAAGAACTGCCCCCGGCGAAATACAAGGGGACGTCGGGCAAGTTCGGCTGTTACGGTGAAAAAGGCGGCGAAGCATGCATGCTGCGTCTCCGTTTTCCCGGCGGCGCTATTACCCAGGCCAACATGAAATTTCTCATCCACGCCTTGGACACGTACCAGCCGTCACTGGTCCATTTCACGACCGGCGAAGCACTGCAGGTACATCATTTAAAAGAAAAAGAACTCCTCGATCTTTATCAGGACTGTCTCGATCACGACGTATACTGCTACGGTGCCGGCAGCGACAACCCGCGTAACCTTACGGCCAGCCCGCTCCACGGCGTCGATCCTCAGGAATACTTCGACCTTACACCCTACATCAAAGGCACGGCCGATTTCGTCATGAACATCATTCCCAGCCTGAACCTGCCGCGTAAATACAAGATCAGCTTCTCCAACGGCACCGACAACGAAGGGCACGCTACCTTCAAGGATCTGGGCTTCGTCGCCCGTCCGGACGGCAAAGTCGACGTCTACGCCGGCGGCGGCTTCGGCGTCAACGGTTCCCGTATCGGCATCTGCGTCGACGAAGGAATCGACCCGGCCGATACTCCCTATTACGTCTTAGGCTATGCCCATGTCTACATGGACCATGGCGATTACAAAAACCGCGGCACCGCCCGTTCCCGTTTCATCCTTACTAAGTTCGGTGACGACGAATTCCGCCGCATCGTCCGCGAAGCCGTTGCCAAAGCCCGCACCGAAGGAAACTTCCGCCTGCAGGTCACAGCCGAACCGGCTTTGACCAAGAGCGGCAAAGACGACACGGTCCTTTCGAACCCGCGCATTCACGCCCAGAAACAGGACGGCCTCTACTATGTAGCCTACCATCCCACCGGTGGCACGCCGGATATCAGCGTCTTCCACCAGCTCCTCACAGCCGCTTCTGACCTGGACGGTGTAGAAATCCGCCTCAATGCCGATGAAACGGCATATATCATCAACCTGACAGCTGCTGAAGCCCGCCAGATCGCAGCCATTACAGAAAGCGATGCTGCCGTTACAGCCTTTGAAAACTCTGTCTCCTGCATCGGCGCCACGGTCTGCCAGCAAGGCCTGCGCGATTCTCATGGTATGCTCGTCCGCGTCCTCCAGACACTGAAAGAAAAAGGCCTCGATACATCCCTCTTGCCGCAATGCCGCTTCTCCGGCTGCGCCTCGACGTGCACGACACAGCAGCTCGGGGCCTTGGGCCTGCGCGGCTCGTCCAAGCGCGTCGACGACAAACCAGTCCCGGCCTTCCTCATCTACGCCGGCGGTAACTACGCAGTCGGTAAAGAACACATGAGCGATCCTGTCGGCACCATCGTCGAAGACAAGGTACCGGATTTCTTCGTCGAACTGACACAAATCCTCAACGCCGCCCAGTCGCCGTTCCTTGCCTGGTATCCTGCCCATGTCGCTGATTTCACAGCCCTCGTACAGAAGTACGAATAGACATAGCCAAAAATATACGTTATCCATACAGCAGTCCGTTTTCGGGCTGCTGTATTTTATTTGTTATTTAAATTATTTGATAACAAATTAGCAAAAATTGGTCATTTTTCCTAATCTTAATATATCAATTTATCATATCATATGACAGCCAAAATATAAGAAAAACGCCATACCTAAGCCATTCTTATGGGTTTATTTTTCTGTTTTGTATAGCTATATGTTCTTCTATGAATTTATTAAAAAATTACAATTATCCGTTGATATTTACTATTTAATGTGTTAGAATATAACTGTACTTAGAGATAAGCAAACAAGTAGTTTCGCCGAGGAGGTAATGTATATGAATCAGAATTTAGCAAAAGCATTAAACGACCAAGTAATTTTTGAATTCAACTCTGCCTATCTGTATTTGGCACTCTCCCTTTCCATGGCTGACGCACGCTTCAAAGGATTTTCCGGCTGGCTGCGCACACACTATCAGGAAGAAATGAATCACGCCTTTAAGATTGTAGACTACCTCGGCAGACGCAATGAAAGCGTTACTCTTGGCGACATCAAATCTTCTGCAACCAAAGTAGACAATCCGCTGAAAGCAGCTGAAATCGTCCTTTCCCACGAACAGCTCATTTCCGGTAAGATCAACGAACTCTACGCACTGGCAACAGCAGAAAAAGACTATGCAACAGTAAACTTCCTCGATTGGTTCGTCAACGAACAGGTCGAAGAAGAAGCCATCGCCCGCGATCTGGTCGATGAATTCACCTTTGCCGGTGACAGCCGTGCAAGCCAGTTGTTTGTCGATTCCAAACTGAACGCACAGTAAGACCCCACTTTAGTAGCAAGGTTCCCTCCTTCCCAAAGGGTACCCCTCCATACAAAAAAAGAGCAGCTAATAGAACTGATCATTCTGTTGCTGCTCTTTTTTTGTGCTTTTTTAGGGCTCCTTACACGGTCAGAGCCGCTTCTACACACTACATTGCCTGCCAATATCCATAAGTGAGAAAAAAAATTTTACTTATTTGAACGTTTCTGCCCCATTTTTGAACGTTTCTGCCCCATTTTGGCAAAACCATCATAGTACAGCCTGTTTTGCCGCTATCAATCATAATTTTCTATTATCGAATATTTCGTATTAATAAGTATTTAACATTGACAGTAAAATGACCCCTTTTTATTATAAGTTTAAGGTACACTCTTTCATATTTTATAATTTTAACTTCTAACTTAAAGAGTGTCTTACTACCTTGCGCCTTTTTGTCTTCACACCTGGAAGAAATACGTTCTTCCTCTTCTTGCATCTTCCCCCAGATGCAAAGACTAGCAAGCCGACTCACTTGCGAAAAAAAGGGGCAATCAGTATGACAAACAGCAAAAAAAGTATCTCCTTCTTTGTCTTTCGGCATCCTTGGCACTGCCCATTTCTGCAGCGCTGGCGGAAGCTCCACTTGCCAATGGCGGCATTGTGCCGGGCACGGCTGTAACGGCCGGCTCCATTGCCATTGGTGATGGCAGTACAGCTGGCCGTGATGACATGAGCAATCCTCAGGACCCGAATAACCGTACGACTGTAGGCAAGCGGGATAACATCGCCATCGGTGTCGGAGCGACAGCCGACGGCGGCCGCGTCATTTCCATTGGTGAAGACGCTGGCAAGGGCACGCCAGATAACTGGAATATCCAGAACGTCAACATCGGTACCCAGGCCAGTGCCAACTCCAAAAAGGATTACAGCGTTGCTATTGGTTTCCAGGCAGGCTACATCGAAAGTGACACAGCCAAACAAAACCAGGCCGCTGTAGCTGATGGCAACCGTAGTCCCAGTGTTCTTATCGGTAAAGATGCCGGCCATAACGCCGCTTCCTATGGCAACATCGCCTTGGGCAGTGGTGCCGGTGAAAACATTACGGACACAAATGCCGGCCACAACATTCTCTTAGGGGACTATGCCGGACAAGGTTTATCCAGTAACGACGGCAAGAATCAGACATTCCCAGGTTTTGGCTCTGGTGCGAACATCGCCATCGGTGCCCGAGCAGCTCAAGGGCTGTCTGGTGATGACAACATTGCCATCGGTGGCATTGCCGGCAGCATGACCGTAGGTGATGGTAACATCCTCATGGGCCATTTGTCCGGGTATAACTCTACGTTGGACCGTACGATTATTCTCGGTAATCAGGCAGGCGGCGAAAATACCAATAACGACCGCGGCGTCATGATCGGTAACTTTGCCAACGGTGCGGCTCAAGGTGTCACCACTGCCTATGGCACCACGACGAATACGCGCAACGTCATTTCCATTGGCTCTTCCCCTGTTGCCCTGGGTAAAGAGTCGACAGCTATCGGTTTCAACGCCCGGGCTGTCGCCGATAACACGAACGCCATGGGCCGCATGACCAAAGCGACAGCACTGAATGCTACTGCCATCGGCACGAATGCCGCAGCCAGCGACGAAGATACCATTGCTATTGGCACAGATTCTATTGCCAGCCACGAACATGCCATTTCTATTGGTAAAGCAGCCGCTGCCCAAAACAGTGACTCCTTGGCAGCCGGCACGAGTGCTACGGCCAATGGCTCCAGCTCCGTCGCCATCGGTAATGGGACACTGACAAGCGCCCGTAATACCGTAGCCATTGGCAACGGCAGCCAGGCCATCGGCAAGAGCGGTGTAGCCATCGGCGACGGCGCTACAGCCGGTTCCGAATCCAGCAATTATCTCTATGGCAACATCGCCATCGGTACAGGTTCCTCTTCTGCCGGCGGTATTGCTATCGGTGATAACACCAAGGCTGCAGATTACAGCTTGGCAGCCGGTCTCTATTCCGAAGCTGGCAACCGGGCCGCTGCTGTAGGCTATTCGAATCATGCTACGGGAGGTTTTTCATCTTCCCTGGGCGTAGGCAACCAGACGACTGCAATCTCCTCTACGGCTGTAGGGAATGCTAACGTGGTAAGCGGAGCAAGTTCTGCTGCCGTAGGCGTAAGCAATAATGTAGCGCAGATAAATACGTTTGTCCTGGGCAGCAAGGTTACGACAACCCAGCATAACAGTGTCGTCCTTGGCGGCGCTTCTACCGACCGGGCCGCTACGAATGAAACGAAGGGCACCATTACCCTCTCCGACGGCACTACACGTGAATACAGCGGCTTCACAGGCACCAGCCCTGTAGGCGTGGTCAGTGTCGGTGCTCAAGGCCAGGAACGTCAGATCATCAACGTAGCAGCCGGCAATATCTCCAGCACTAGCACCGATGCCGTAAACGGCAGCCAGCTCTACAGCGTAGCGAACGAAGTTGGCAAGAACGCTGACGCCATCAGCAATATCAACACGCAGATTACAAACGTCACCACCGAAGCCGGTAAGCATACGACCGTCAAGGCCGGGGATAACAAGAACCTGACCGTTACGGAAGGCACCAATACAGAAGGCGGCAAGGAATACACTGTAGACCTTTCCGATACCTTCACGATTGGCGGCCCTGGTAAAGACGGCAAGGACGGTACGGACGGCCACATCGGCATCGATGGTAAGGACGGCGTTTCCGGTGTCGGCATCGATGGCAAGGATGGCATTTCCGTCAAGGGCGACAAAGGCGAAGTCGGCATCAACGGCAACGATGGTATCTCCATCAAAGGTGCTGACGGCAAAGATGCTGTCGCCATCAATGGCAAAGACGGCGTCGGCCATATCGGCCTCACGGGCCCGGCCGGCACGAATGGCAAGGATGGCACCAATGCTGTCGATATCTCCGTGAAGAACGGCTATAACGGCACCAATGGCGTCAACGGCGCAACCGGTGTAGACGGCAAAGACGGCATCACCCGCATCGTCTATGAAGACAAAACCGGCGAACACCAGGTAGCCACCTTGGACGACGGCATGAAGTACGGCGGCGATACAGGCGACGTCATCGCCAAGAAGCTGAACAACCAGGTCAACGTCATCGGCGGTATTACAGATCAAACAAAATTGACGACCACCGACAATATCGGCGTCGTATCGGACGGCACAGACAACCTGAAGGTACGTCTGGCCAAAGACCTGACGGGTATTACGTCTATCAGCAACGGCAGCAATACGACGATTACCCTCGGCGACAAGGTAGTCAACATGAATGGCTCGAAGATCACCAACGTAGCAACCGGCACGGCAGCTACAGACGCCGTCAACTTGGCCCAGCTGAACCAAGTAGTAAACGATTCCGTTTCCGCTTCTGCTACGCACTACTACAGTGTAAGGAGCAGCAAACAGGGCGCTGGCTCCAACTACAACAATGACGGTGCCAAAGGCCATGATTCTCTGGCAGCCGGCGTGAATGCGTATGCATATGGCGAGCAAAGTATAGCCATAGGCCTTGACGCTAAAACGACACAAACGAATGCAACGGCTATTGGCCACGGCAGCCAGGCCATCGGCAAGAGCGGTATTGCCATCGGCGATGGCGCTACAGCCGGCTCGCCGGACAGCAACTATCTCTTTGGCAACATCGCCATCGGTACAGGCGCAACATCTGCCGGCGGTGTCGCTATTGGTGATAACAGCAAGGCAGGCAATTTCAGCTTGGCAGCCGGCCTCTATTCCGAAGCGGGCGACCGGGCCGCAGCTGTAGGCTATTCGAACAAAGCTACGGGCCAATGGTCCTCTGCTCTCGGCGTAGGCAATGAAGCTTCGGCGCTCTCTTCCACTGCCGTAGGTAACGGCAACCATGTAACGGCACAAAATTCTGCTGCCGTAGGTGTACGCAATAAGGTAGAACAGGAAAATACCTTCGTTCTGGGTAGTGGCGTGACGACGACCCAGGCGGGCAGCGTCGTCCTCGGCTCTGCATCCACCGACCGTGCTGCTACGAGTGAAACGAAGGGCACCATTACCCTCTCTGACGGCACGACCCGTGAATACAGCGGCTTTGCCGGCACCAGCCCGGCTGGCGTTGTCAGCGTAGGCGCCCAGGGCAGCGAACGGCAGATTATCAACGTAGCTGCCGGCAAGATCAGCGCCGATAGCACCGATGCCGTAAATGGCAGCCAGCTCTACAGCGTAGCCAACGAAGTTGGCAAGAACGCTGACGCCATCAAGAACATCAACACGCAGATTACGAACGTAAGCGAAGAAGCCGGTAAGCACACGACCGTTAAAGCCGGAAACAACCAGAACCTGACCGTTACGGAAGGCACCAATGCCGAAGGCGGCAAGGAATACACTGTCGATCTTTCCGAAAACCTCAACATTGGCGGCCCTGGTAAAGACGGCAAGGACGGTGTGGACGGCCATATCGGCGTCGACGGCAAGGACGGCAAGTCCGGTGTCGGCATCGATGGCAAGGACGGTATTTCTGTCAAAGGTGACAAAGGCGAAGTCGGTATCAACGGCAATGATGGTATCTCCATCAAAGGTGCTGACGGCAAAGATGCTGTCGCCATTAACGGTAAAGACGGCGTCGGCCATATCGGCCTCACAGGCCCGGCCGGCACGAACGGCAAAGATGGCACCAATGCTGTCGATATTTCCGTGAAGAACGGCTATAACGGCACCAATGGCGTCAACGGCGCAACCGGCGTAGACGGCAAAGACGGCATCACCCGTATCGTCTATGAAGACAAGACCGGTGAACACCAGGTAGCTACTCTGGACGACGGCATGAAATACGGCGGCGATACAGGCGACGTCATTGCCAAGAAGCTGAACAACCAGGTCAACGTCATCGGCGGTATCACAGACCAAACAAAATTGACGACCACCGATAACATCGGCGTCGTATCGGACGGCAAAGACAACCTGAAAGTGCGTCTGGCCAAAGACCTGACGGGCATTACGTCCATCAGCAACGGCAGCAACACGACCGTCACCCTCGGCGACGAAGTAGTCAACGTGAACGGCTCTAAGATCACCAACGTCAAGAACGGCGACATCTCTGAAGGCTCTCAGGACGCCGTCAACGGTGGCCAGGTCTACACCGTAACGAAGAACCTCGATGAAAAGATCAACAACTCCGTCGGCCAGCTGGGCACCTCCATCAACAGACTGGATAGCCGCGTAAATCGTGTAGGCGCTGGAGCCGCCGCTCTCGCAGCACTCCATCCGCTCGATTTCGATCCCGACGACAAGTGGGACTTTGCAGCCGGCTACGGCAATTATAAGGATGCCCATGCCGTATCCGTCGGCGCCTTCTATCGCCCGAACGAAGACACCATGTTCTCCATCGGCGGCAGCTTCGGCGGTGGCGAAAACATGGTCAACGCCGGCGTCAGCTTCAAGCTCGGCCAGAGCAACCACGTAACCACCTCCCGCGTCGCCATGGCCAAGGAAATCCTCGACCTCAAGGCAGAAAACAAAGCCCTCAAATCCCGCCTCGACGCAATGGATCAGCGCATGAACGCCTTCATTAACGGCTTCAATCCGGACCAGACAAAGAACTTCCCGGACGTACCGGAAAACCACTGGGCCTACAAATACGTAGCCACCCTCGCCGGTAACGGCTACCTCGAAGGCTACCCCGACGGCGACTTCCACGGCGACCGCACCATGACCCGCTACGAATGGGCAGCCCTCTTCTACCGGGCCCTCCAGCACGGCGCACCCATGGACCAACCCATGCAGAAAGCCGTAAAAGAATTCGGACCCGAAATGCAAGTCATCTCCGGCGGCCGCTTCCGCGTAGACCGCATCTCCGGTGAAGACAACGACCGCTACAAAGTAGACCGCGTACGCGTCAATAACGAAAACAAAAAAGACCAACAAGACCAACGCGACATCTACGGAACACCCATCACCAAATAAAAAAATAAAGTAAGACAAACGGCCCAGCTGAGAAATCAGCTGGGCCGTTTCACGCTTTCTCCGAGAGCGGAGAAAGTGGTCGGGAGCATGGCCTTCCCTTGACGGAAGGCGTATCGTGCCCGTGTGCACGATACGGCAATGCGGCCGGAAGAGTCGAAATTAGTAGTAATAGCGTTGATATGATAAAGCCTAATAACCGGGGATGGAGGTTGAATCCACAAAAACACATAGCATCAACTAGTCTCAATCCAGCAGCCAATAAAGCGCAATCTCCCTGCAAACAGGAACAATTCGCATTTTGACATCTTTTCCATAACACCCCTTCCCCAATCAGTTCATATTTCCATTTGATCATTAGTATGAGGGTATCAGTACCTTTGTCAATTGCAATAGCAACACTTTTTATGTTTATTTTTGTTATATGCAAAACTTATATAGTTAGCCATTCAATTATGCGGTTTGGGTATTGAAATAACAGTACGTTTATATGTCTTTTCGCTATGGACAATCATTTTGCTATATTTTAAACTATACTGATTTAATCTTCTATCAAACAAAAGGCCATTTTATGCGCTTTTAAGTCTATTCTGGATGTTTATTATCAATAAATTTTTTTCCCCTTATCTCTTTGACTAATTGTTGTTTTTTACGATTTAGACTAATTCTTTTCATTTCCAAAACCATTATTGCAAAACGCAATATTCATTTCTCCATACGAAATATTCACACAAAGCTAACAATACCTCACAAAAGTCTATCTTATGCGGTTTTCAGGCATTTTGTTTACAAATTTTCTACTTTATTTCACGTAGTTGACAAGTAATTGTAGACCGTTTATGATAAACATGTGGAGACAAACAAGGCGCGGCACACGATACCGGTTCTGTTTCTTACAGGTTGACAAGATCTGACGATATATATAAGAAAAATTACCCTGCTGCTAACGGGGTCGTGATTTTCTCTTATTGTTAAGGAAGAATATATCCGAAGACACGGAAAAGTGTAACCACTGCGTCAAAAGAAGTAGTAGAGTCGCTACAGCCCGTACGGCATGCCTGCACCAGCAATGGATATGGGGGTATCCGGTGCAGGCCCCGGACAGGCTTAAACCCACCTACACTTCCGCAGTTCCTACAAACAACAACCTACCACAACCACTTCGAAATTGGACAACAGAGTCCGGCATCACCATGATGAACTTACACTGATGGTACAGCACGGCGTTGGTATATCAATAAATCTTTCTCAAAGAAATATGCTCCCTTCGCTAAGGAACCAACGCCCAGCTTCCCATAACTGCCTGCTGGCAGAAAAGAACCCACATGACGGGGAAACTTCCCACCTCGTCACGTGGGTTTTTTAGCATTCTCCCTATGCCTTCTCCATGTGGAGAAGGTGGGCGCGAAGCGCTCGAAAGAGGAGAAATTAGTAGCCCTAACGTTGATGCGATAAAGCGAAGGCTTTCTCCGAGACCGGAGAAAGTGGTTCCGAAGGAACCGATAGAGGTTGAATACACAAAATAAACAGGATCAAAATGGAGCCAATCATTGGCCATTAAAGCGGACCGCTGTGTGCTTTCTCCCTGTGCCTTCCCTGGACGGAAGCGTAATGCGCAATGCCCCTGTGCGGGCATTGCGGCCTTACTACTAC
>OKSB01002430.1_pt1 | contig 16612 bp, 19 predicted proteins | sample 1601171 | NCBI WGS metagenome assembly OKSB01 (sample SAMEA3541496, study PRJEB24748) | human gut metagenome | biome: human gut; feature: human-associated habitat; material: faeces | place: China | collected 2012 | reverse complement strand
AGCCTTCTTGGTTCAAAAGCTCCATATACTCGTTATAGTCGTTTTCGCTAATGCCGGTAAGGTTGATATTGCAATTCTCATGTTCTGTATCAAGTGTAGCCCATGCAACCGTACCAGGCGCAACAGGAAGCCCCTCTGTGTACTCATTCGCAGGCCAAACACCCTCGTCCAATTTTGTAACACTATTAGATTGCGTATTGTTCTCATTGCTTGTCGGTGTAGATGATGTATTTTGATTAGAACACGCGGCCAAAGAAATTATGAATATGATTGCCAATACAGAAATATACTTCTTCATAAGTTATCTCCTATTTTTGTGTATAGTTCGGATAATCAATAAAACAGCAATTACCGCTGCGGCAAACCCAACTGCCAAAATGATTTGTAAAACATCAAAGCCCAATGCACTCTCAATCTGGATATTTGTTGTTGCGTCTGCCTGTCCGATTGCGCCCTCTGGTGCTTTTCCTAATCGTGTGACAGCATATATCGAAAAGGCAACAACCGCAACAATAAGCGCAACAAGCGCAGAAATGATACCTTTCCTTTTTTTTGATGAGGCGTTATCAATACCAAACTGCTCTGCGGTGCTGTCTGCAAATTCTTTTGGTGTTCCTAAACGCTGGATAACCTGCTGTTCCGTTTCTCCATGCTCCAAAGCAGACGCGAAAACTTCATTCAAATCACGCACAACCTCTTTTTTCGCTTTATGTGGTAAGGATAGTTCCTTTTCAACTTGTTTAATATATTGTTCTTTCATTTCGATACCCTCGCTTGTTGATAACTTTCTATGAAGCCGTTTACGCAGTTCTCATAGCTTGACCAAAATAAGATTAGTTCATCAAGTATATTCCTGCCTTTATCAGTTAGAGAGTAATACTTTTTTGAACCGCCATTTGCCACAGCCGGAGCCAATCGACATTTAATTAGTTCTGCTTCCTGCAAACGATACAGAATAGGATAAATGGTTCCCTCTTTTGCATATCCCAAAACAGACGCACTGTTATTCAATTCGGATATAATTTCGTATCCATAAGTTTCTTTGCGTCCGATTAGGCATAAGAGTATCATTTCCAGAGAGCCTTTTTTGAATTGTTGGACATATCTGTTATTCATACTGTCGCCTCTCTTCAGCTTTGCTATTTAGTTTTACTAAGTAGCGACTATATTATATCTCTTTTGGGGTATCAAAGTCAATAGGCTTCACGGAAAAGTTACAAAATGTTGTACTTTCTGCATAGGGTAATAACGGAATAGCGGGGTACTGGCGGTCTATGTTTTGTTTTTAGTATCTTACTTCTTTATCGTACATGAGCATTTGCTGCGGGCTTCCTGTTTGATTTGTAGCATTGCGTCAGGATGTATTAGAGCACCATCGCCAGCAGACGAGGCGTTACATAGGTCTCGATGAGCGCCGCCGCGGCGAGCAGCGGCAGAATGACATAGAGGAAGAGCGTCGAGACCTCGGAGAGTGTTCGCAGGATGCGGACCTCCTTGTCTCCGCGCACGCGCGCGGTCACGCGCGAGCAGAGGTACAGTCCCGCCGCGCAGAAGAGCACGAGCGCGGGCAGCTCAAAGACGCCGTGGGGGAGGATGCCGACGAGGTAGACGCCAAGGCTTGAGCCACTGCGTACATAGTACGCGCCCAGCGCGCCGATCAGGAAGAAGTTGAAGCCGAGCGGGAAGGCCGCAAGATAGGCAAAGGGGACAAGACCCCAGAGGATCGCCGAGAATGCGGCGGTGAGGTTGTTGGCAAAAATAGCGGCCGCCATGTCCCGCGTCTCGGTGACGGAGCTGAGACCGGCGCTGTCGATCGCCTGCTCGAGCACGCCCATGACGTGGTCGGTCAGCTGTGGAAAGAACCACGCGGCGGCAAAGCCGATGAGCGTGAGCAGCGGCGCGACGATGGCGGCACGGCGCGCCTCCTCGCCGTAACCGTTCCGCCACGCCTCGCAGAGCGTGCGCCGGAGGTAGGAGCTGAGTTCGTTCATCCGCCGAGCTTTTCGATGCCGCACTTCACGCGGCGGATCGTCTCGTCCTTGCCGAGAATTTTGCAGATCTCGACCGCGCCGCCGGGGGTGACGAGCTTACCGGCGCAGGCGATGCGCAGGGGCCACATGAGCGTGGCGTTCTTCACGCCCAGCTCCTCCGCGAACGCGATGAGCATATCGTGGATGCCGTCGGTGGACCAGTCGTTCAGCGCCTCGAGCTTTGGGAGGACCTTCTGCAGCATATCGAGCGACACCGCCGCGTCGGTCTTGGACTTTTTGTTCGTGTAGAACGCGAGGTCGTAGTCGGGGAGGGCGTCGAAGAAATCGACCTTCTCGGGAATGTCGGTGAGCTTCTCGCAGCGGGCTTGCAGCAGCGCCGCGATCTCGGCGGCGGAGTACGCCTCGTTCTTCACGCTCTGGCGGATGAACGGCTCGGCGGCCTTGGCGAAGTCCTCGGGCGCCATATTGCGGATATAGTTGGCGTTGAAGTAGGTGAGCTTTTCGATGTCAAAAATGGCGGGAGACTTGGAGATGCCCGCGATGTCGAAGGCCTCGGCCAGCTCGGACATGGTGAAGAACTCCTGCTCGGCGCGCTCGCCGCGCGGCGACCAGCCGAGGAGCGCCACATAGTTCAGAATGGCGGGCGTCAGGAAGCCTTGCGCCTTGAGGTCCTCGTAGCTCGGGTCGCCGTGGCGCTTGGACATTTTGTGCTGGCTGTCGCGCATGACGGGGGAGCAGTGGACGTAGGTCGGGACCTCCCAGCCGAACGCCTCGTAGAGCAGGTTGTACTTCGGCGCGGAGGAAAGGTACTCGCTGCCGCGGACCACATGGGTGATGCCCATGAGATGATCGTCGATGACGTTGGCGAAGTTGTAGGTCGGCAGGCCGTCGCGCTTCAAAAGCACCTGGTCGTCAAGCGTTTTGTTCTCCACCGTGATGTCGCCGAAGATGGCGTCGCGGAAGGTGGTGGCGCCCTCCTTGGGGATGCGCTGGCGGACGACGTAGGGCTCGCCGGCGGCGACGCGGGCCTTTGCTTTCTCAAGCGGCAGGTCGCGGCAGGGATCGTCCGCGCGGTCGAACTCGCCGGAATCCTCGGCGCTCTCCATCTTTTCGCAGAAGCAGTAATAGGCGCCGCCGCGCTCGACGAGCAGCTCGGCGTATTTGCCGTAGGTGTCGCGGCGCTCGGACTGGATGTAGGGAGCCACGGGACCGCCGACGTCGGGGCCTTCGTCGTGGTCGAGTCCGCACTCGGCCAGCGTGCGGTAGATGACGTCGGTCGCGCCCTCGATGAGGCGGCCCTGGTCGGTATCCTCGATGCGGAGGATGAAGGTGCCGCCCGCGTTGCGCGCAATGAGCCAGGTGTAGAGCGCGGTGCGCAGGTTGCCGACGTGCATATAGCCGGTGGGGGAGGGAGCGAAGCGCGTGCGGACCTTGCCGTGCGGGATCTTCGCCTCCATCTCGTTGAAGTACGTCATATCAAGGGACATGGGGTGACCTCCTGAAGCAAAAATTTCAGTGTTCTTCAGTTTACATTTTGTGCCCGCGCTTGTCAAGGTTCTCTTGTCTTTTTAGAATAAGTGTGGTATGATATCAAATTGAGAATATAGGCACTTCCAGCGCCCTGTGCGCCAATCACGATAGAAACGAGGAAAACCATCATGGAAGCAAACGCTCCGGCCAAAAAGAGAATTTTCAGCGGCATCCAGCCCAGCGGCGAGCTGACGCTCGGCTCCTACATGGGTGCCATCAAGAACTGGGTGAGCCTGCAGGAGGAGTACGACTGCCTGTACTGCATCGTGGATATGCACGCCATCACCGTGCGCCAGAATCCCGCCGACCTGCGCCGCCGCTCGGTCAACCAGCTCGCGCAGTACATCGCCTGCGGGCTTGACCCCGCGAAGAACATCATGTTCATTCAGAGCCATGTGCCCCAGCACGCGGAGCTTTCGTGGGTGCTCGGCTGCTACACGCAGTTCGGCGAGCTGAGCCGCATGACGCAATTCAAGGACAAGGCCGCCAAGCACGCGGACAACATCACCGCGGGCCTGTTCACCTACCCGGTGCTGATGGCGGCGGATATTCTCGTCTATCAGGCCGACCTCGTGCCGGTCGGTCAGGATCAGAAGCAGCATGTCGAGCTCTGCCGCGACATCGCGCAGCGCTTCAACGGCGTGTACGGCGACACCTTCACGCTGCCCGAGCCGTTTATCCCGAAGATGGGCGCGCGCGTGATGAGCCTCGGCGACCCGACGAGCAAGATGTCCAAGTCCGACCCCGACGGCTGCGTTTACATGATGGACAAGCCCGAGGATATCATGCGCAAGTTCAAGCGCGCGGTGACGGACTGCGACGCCTGCGTGAAGTTCGATAAAGAGAATAAGCCCGGCATTTCCAACCTGCTTTCCATCTACTGCGCCGCGACCGGCAAGACCGTCGCCGAGGCGGAGGCCGCGTTTGCCGGACAGGGCTACGGCATCTTCAAGCCCGCCGTGGCCGAGTCGGTCATCGAGCTGCTGCGCCCCATCCGCGAGGAGGCTGAGCGCCTGACGGCGGACAAGGCATACCTTGAGAGCGTTTACAAGGACGGCGCGCAGAAGGCGTCCTACCTCGCGGAAAAGACGCTGCGCAAGGTCTACAAGAAGGTCGGCTTCGTCGCCAGGTAAGAGGGAACATGGATATTCAGAAAGAGCTTTTGCTTTGGGTGGGCGCCGCGCTCGTGTGCGCGATGGTCGTGAGCTTCATCATGTGCCCGCTCGTGAAGTCGTTTGCCTATAAGATCGGCGCGATCGACGTGCCGAAAGACAGCCGCCGGATGCACAAGAAGCCGGTGCCGCGGCTGGGCGGGCTTGCGATCTTCCTCGGCTTCATGGTCAGCATCCTGCTCTTTGTCCACATCGACCACCAGATGAAGGGCATCCTGCTCGGCGCGGTCATCATTGTGGTGCTCGGCGTGGTGGACGATATGACGCCGCTGCGCGCGAAATTCAAATTTCTCGTGCAGATCTTAGCGGCGCTGGTCGCTGTGTACCACGGCGTGGTGATCGAGATCCTGACGAACCCCAACGTCTTTTCCGACGCGCCCTACTGGTCGCTCGGCTGGATGAAGTATCCCGTGACGGTGCTGTGGATCGTCGGCGTGACGAACGCCGTGAACCTCATCGACGGGCTCGACGGTCTGGCCAGCGGCGTTTCGACCATCAGCGCGATGACGATGCTCGTCATTGCCATTCTTGTCTCCGAGCAGCAGGTCGCCATCGTGATGGCGGCGCTCGCGGGCGCGTGCCTCGGCTTCATGCCGTACAATAAGAACCCGGCGAAGATGTTCATGGGCGACACCGGCTCGACCTTTTTGGGTTACATTTTAGCGACCTATTCCATTCAGGGCCTCTTTAAGTATTACGCTATCGTTTCGTTCGCGGTGCCGTTTCTGGTGCTTGGACTGCCGATCTTCGACACGGCCTTTGCCATCGTGCGCCGCGTGGCGCGCGGGCAGAGCCCCATGACGCCGGACCGCGGGCACATCCACCACCGCATGATGGATATGGGACTCAACCAGAAGCAGACGGTGGCGGCGCTGTATGTGGTGAGCAGTCTGCTGGGACTGTCCGCCGTCGTGCTCACGACGAGCGGCGAGCTGAAGGCAATGCTGCTGCTCCTTACGCTCGCGGCGGTGGCCTATGTCGCCTCGCGCGTCATTTTCCCGCGCGAGATCGCGGAGACCGCCCACGAAAAGGAACTGGAGCAGGAGAAAACGCAGGCAAAGCCTGCCGCGCCTGCGCCGGAGGAGAAGGAAGAAAAGCATGAAGAAAATTAAAGTGATGAGCGTCTTCGGCACGCGGCCGGAGGCGATCAAGATGGCTCCGCTCGTCAAGGAGCTCGCGCAGCGCGAGGGCATCGAGAGCCTTTGCTGCGTGACGGCGCAGCACCGCGAGATGCTCGACAGCGTCATGCAGGTCTTTGGCCTCAAGGCGGACGCAGACCTTGACATTATGACCCCGCGTCAGACGCTCTCGACCATCACCTGTAAGTGCCTGACCGGTATGGACGAGGTCATCGACCGCTTTGCGCCCGATATGATCCTTGTCCACGGCGATACCTCCACGACCTTTGCCGGCGCGCTCTCGGCCTTTTACCATAAGGTGAAGATCGGCCATGTCGAGGCGGGGCTGCGCACCTACGATAAGTATTCGCCCTATCCCGAGGAGATGAACCGTCAGCTCGTCACGCGGCTCGCCGACCTTTATTTCTGCCCCACGGAGAATAACCGCGCGAACCTTGCGCGCGAGAGCGTGACCGAGGGCGTGTTCGTTACCGGCAACACGGTCATTGACGCTTTGAAAACAACGGTACGCAAGGACTATCGCTTTACGACAGAACTGCTCAACGAGCTGGACTACGCGAGCAGGAAGGTCATCCTTGTGACCTGCCACCGGCGCGAGAATTACGGACAGCCGATGGAGGACATCATGTCCGCGCTCGCGGAGCTTGCCGGGACGCACCCGGAGGCGGAGCTGGTCTATCCGGTGCATCTCTCTCCGGTGGTGCAGGAGTGCGCCCACCGGCATTTGGATGGTATCGGGAACGTACATCTGATCGCGCCGCTGAGCGCGGACGAGATGCACAACCTGATGGCGCGCTGCTATATGGTCATGACCGACTCCGGCGGCTTGCAGGAGGAGGCCCCGGCGCTCGGCAAGCCGGTGCTTGTCCTGCGGCGCGAGACGGAACGCCCCGAGGCGGTCGCCGCCGGCACGGTGAAGCTCGCGGGCGTGGAGCGTGACGCGATCCTTGCGCTGGCAAATGAGCTGCTGAACGATCCCGCCGCCTACGCGGCGATGGCTCACGCGGTCAATCCCTACGGCGACGGTCACGCCTGCGCGCGCATCGCGGACGCGATCGAATGGTACTTCGGCCTGCGCGCGGAGCGGCCGGAGGATCACAGGGCTTAAAGGACTGCGGCGGAAAGGAGGCGGCAGGATGGGAAAACAGAAAATGACGCCGATCGGCATCGCGTGCATCCTGCTGGTCCTGCTCGTCGTCGCCTTTATGGTGCGCGGCAGTCTGCGTGAACCGGAGAAGATCGTGCTGCCGCCGGAGCCGAGCACAACAGAGCCGAGCGGCCCCACCGTGGACAACGAGGCCGTTGACCGCGTGGAGGTCCGGCCCGACACAGTGCAGAGCGCCATTGAGGTGCTCGCGCGCCCGCGCGTTTACACGCGCACCATCACGGTCGAGCGCTACTGGAGCGGCGGCAGCGGCGTGAGCGTCATCACGGTGGCGGCCGCGGACGGCTGGCTGCGGCTCGACGTCACGGAGACGGACGGGCAGACCCGCCATGTCATCACCGGCGATGATGCGGTCTACATCTGGTACGGCAGCAGCCGAAAGGTCTATTCCGGCGCCTCCGCGCTCACGCAGGACGCGGAGCAGGGAATATTGACCTATGAGGACATCCTCGCGCTGCCGCCGGAGCGCATCGCGGCGGCGGATTACCGCGCGCTCGAGGGCGTGAACTGCATCTATGTGGAGACCGCGCCCGACGAGGCGGGCTATGTTGAGCGCTACTGGGTCAGCGTAAGCTCGGGACTGCTTGCCGCGGCGGAGCGCGAATGCGACGGCGCGGTCGTCTACCGCATGGCGGCGCTGACGGTCAGCTACGACGGCGTGGACGCGGAGGACTTTACGCTGCCGAGCGGCACGGTGCTCTATGAGCCGGTCGTTGCCGTGACCAAGGAGATAAGCGAAAACGACTGACCGGCGGTCAGTCGTTTTTCATAGAATGAGCAGCAATCCGAGGGCGATGAGCAGTTCGTCGTCCGCCTTTTCCTCAAAGAGCAAGAAGAGCAGGAGCAGCAGCATCAGGTCCGCGCCGTCGAGATCCTGCAGATGGAGCTTTTCCAAAAGACTGTCGAGAAACGGAAAGCCCTCGCGAAACGCGCCGCCGTCGGCCTCCGGTCCGCCGCCGTTCGGCGGGGGAGGAGGCGTATCCCGCGGCGGCTCCCTTGGGGGAGGCTCGCGATGTGGAGGCGGCGGTCGGCGTGGCTCCTCCTGCGGGACGCAGGTGTAAACGCCCTGATCGTTGCGCAGATAACGATTGTACACGGCTACTCCTCCCGCGTCGTCAGAAATACCTTGGCCAGATGGATGAGCTTGGCGAGCTGCGCCGCCCGCGCGACCTTGTCGCGCCGCTTGTCGCGCAGAAAGGGCTGCAGCGCGTAGAGGAGCGCAGAGGTCTCGCTGCTCTCGTTCCGGTTCATCTGGCTCAGCACCGGCAGGAGCCGCGATAAAAGCGCGGGGTCCAGCCCGCCGGTGAGCTGTGAGAGCATGGCGTTCAGGTCGCCCGCGCCCGGCATGGCATTTCCGGCCGCTGCTCCGCTCTGCGGCGGAGGAGGCGAAGCCGCGCTCCCGCTGTCCGCCGCTCCCGCACCTGACTGCGACAGGCTCTGCGCGAGCTGCATGACCTGCGCCATCGCGTCCTGGTTGGAGAGCAGGCTATTGAGTTTGTCTTCCAGCTCGCTCATGCGGCCCGCCCTCCGTTTCGCTTATTTTTTCGCGCTCTCGCTGATGCGGTTCATCACCGCCATGCCCTCGGGGCTCTGCATCAGGCTCGAGAGCATCGCCGCGAGCTCCTTGGTGTTGCCCATCGCGGCGCTCTGCGCCGCGCGGTTGAGCGCTGCGCCGCCGTCCTGACGGGTGAGCATCTGCATGAGCTTCTGTCCGTCGCCGGATTGCAGGAGCGATTGTGCCATGGCGGGATTCCTGCGGAATTTTTCAATGAGCTGAGCAGTATTTTGATCCATGTCTGTGCCTCCGTTCCGATTCGTTCAAAGCAGTATATGAGCGGGAACGAAAAAACGTGCCTGCGAAATCGCAGACACGCTTTCCGGTTTTCTGTTTTATGCCTTCTTGCTCTGCGCCTTCCCGAAGTCGCAGTCGGCGCGCAGCGGGCAGCCGTCGCAGTTCGCCTTGCGGGCGGTGCAGCGGTCGCGGCCGAAGAGCACCATGCGGTGACAGAAATCACTCGACTCCTCCGGCGGGAGGACGGCGCGCAGCTGCTTTTCCACGCTCAGCGGGTCCTTACTGCCGTCGGTGAGGCCGAGACGGCCCGTGATGCGGATGCAGTGCGTGTCGCAGACGTAGGCGGGCTGGTGGTAGATGTCGCCGAGAATGAGGTTCGCGGTCTTGCGTCCGATGCCGGGGAGACTCGTCAGCTCCTCCATCGTGCCGGGGACCCTGCCGCCGTACTTTTCAAGGAGAATTTTCGCGCACTCGACGAGGTCTTTGGACTTGGTATTGTAAAAGCCGCAGGACTTGATGGCTTCGCCGACCTCTTCATAGCCGGCGTTGGCGAACGCCTCGAGCGTCGGGAACTTTGCGTACAGCGCGGGGGTGACCATGTTCACACGCGCGTCGGTGCACTGGGCGGAGAGCCGCACGGCGAAAAGCAGTTCATAATCCTTTTGGTATTGCAGCGAGCACATGGCGTCGGGGTAGAGCACCTTCAGCGCCTCGATGATGCGGAGGACGGCAGCTTTGGACTTCATGGGGAGACCTCCTGTAAGATTCTTGATAAAAGCATACCATACTTTTCCCGAAAAATCGACAGAAAAAGTGTGGGCAAACGAGAAAAAATATGCTATGATAAAAGCAACGGGGAAATGGAGGTGCCGCCATGCGCTTACTCTTCAAGCAGCGCTTTTTTTCATGGTTCGACAGATATGACATTTATGACGATAACGGTGCGACGGTCTTCACGGTCGAGGGCAAGCTCGCGTGGGGCCATTGCTTACATATCCTCAACGCCGCCGGCGAGCACATCGGCACAGTGCAGCAGCGTGTGCTGACCTTCCTGCCGAAATTTGACCTGTATGAATCCGACCGCTGCATCGGCACGATCAAAAAGGAATTTACGTTCTTTGTGCCGCACTTCACCGTGGAGGGCAGCGATTGGGCGGTCGAGGGGCAGTTCATGGAATGGGATTACACCATCGTCAGCGCCTCGCGCGGCACGGTCGCGACGATCGGCAAGGAGCTGTTCCACTGGACGGACACCTACGTCATCGACGTGGCGGACCCCGCCGACGCGCTGCACGCGCTGATGGTCGTGCTGGCCATCGATGCGGAGAAATGCAGCCGCAGCAATTGAGGAGGGGATAGCATGAGCACAAGACCGCTTGCCGACGAAATTCGCCCGCAGCGCCTGGACGAGGTCGTGGGCCAACGCCATCTGATCGGACCGGGCGGCGTGCTGCGCCGTCTGATCGACGCGGGCACGAGCGCGAACATGATCTTCTACGGCCCCTCCGGCACGGGAAAAACGACCATCGCCAACATCATCGCCAACAAGACGAATAAAACGCTCTACCGGCTCAACGCGACGACCGCGAGCTTACAGGATGTGAAGGATATCATCGCGAGCGTCGGCACGCTGATGGCGCCCGGGGGCATTCTGCTCTACCTCGACGAAATTCAGTATTTCAACAAAAAGCAGCAGCAGAGCCTGTTGGAGTTCATGGAGAACGGCTCCATCACGCTCATCGCGTCCACGACGGAGAATCCGTTTTTCTATGTTTACAACGCGCTGCTCTCGCGCTCGACGGTGTTTGAGTTCAAGCAGGTCGAGCCGCGTGAGCTGCTGCCCGCTGTCGAGCGGGCGCTCGGCATCCTCAAGGAGCGCAGCCCGCTCCCGCTTGCGTGGGAGGAGGGCGTGCCCATGCTCCTCGCGACCCAATGCGGCGGCGATGTGCGCAAGGCCATCAACGCCTGCGAACTGCTTTATGAGGCGGCGGAGACGAAGAACGGAGAGCTTTTGCTGACAAGTAAAGACTCCTTACAGGTGGCGCAGCGCAGCGCGATGCGCTACGATAAGGGCGGCGACGCGATGTACGACATGGCGTCGGCGCTGATGAAGTCGCTGCGCGGCAGCGACCCGGACGCGGCGCTCCATTACCTTGCGCGTTTCCTCGAAGCGGGCGACCTCGTGACGCCCTGCCGCCGGCTTTTGTGCTCGGCGAGCGAGGATATCGGCATGGCATACCCGCAGGCGGTCGCCATCGTGAAGGCCTGCGTGGATACCGCGATGCAGCTGGGACTTCCCGAAGCGCAGCTGCCGCTGGCGCAGGCGGCGATCCTGCTTGCCACCGCGCCGAAATCCAACAGCGTGGTCGAGGGCATCAACGCGGCGTGGGCCGACGTCAGGCGCGGCAGGACCGGCGATATCCCGCGTGAGCTGCAAAACGTTCACGCGGACTCCACGGGCCTCGAGCGCGAGCAGGGCTACAAGTACCCGCACGAGTTTCCGAACCATTGGGTGAAGCAGCAATACCTGCCCGACCCGATCAAAAATGCGGTCTACTATCGCTACGGCGACAATAAGGTCGAGCAGGCCGCGGCAAAATACTGGGAGGCGATCAAGAATGCCGATGGACATTAGGCTCCGTGACAGGGTCGAAATGAAAAAGCCGCACCCCTGCGGCGAGAAGATCTTTGAGATCACACGCGTGGGTATGGACGTGAAGCTCAGATGCACCGGCTGCGGCCATGAGGTGATGCTGCCGCGCGCCAAGGCAGAGAAGGGCATTAAAAAGATTCTCGAACGGGAGGAGAAAGCCGATGAATAAGAAAACGCGCGCGATGGCGCTCATTCTGGTGGTCGTGATGATCGTCTCGCTGCTCGCGAGCATGGTCATTCCGTTTCTTGTATAATGAGAATTGATGCAGGGCCGTCCGTACATTTTGTGCGGACGGCCCTGTTTCGTCCTTTTTCCGCGTCCGCGCTGTGGTATGCTGACGGCACGGAAGAGGGGGGGGTGACCGGCATGGTGGTCTACTGGGACCTTGCGGCGTTGGTGAACGGTGCGGCGGACTATCTGCTGCTGCTGTCGGCGGCGCGGCTCGCGGGACGGACTGTGCCGCGGCTGCGGCTCCTCGGCGCGGCTGCCTTCGGCGCGGCCTACGCCGTGCTCCGGCTTGTTCTGCCGTGCTCGCCGTGGCTGACCGCTGCGGCGTTCGTCGGGATGGCGCTGCTCGCCTTCCGCGGCACGGGGCGGGCGCTCAAGCTGGGACTGCTGACGCTGCTGCTCTCCTGCGCTCTCGGCGGAGGCGTGCTGCTGCTCGGTCAATGCTGCGGCTCGCTCGGGCGCATCGCGCGCGGCGTGATCTTTGCGCAGCTTCCGTGGGGCGTGCTGCTCGGCGCGATGGGCGTGACCTATCTGCTGCTCTCGACTGTTTTTCGCGGCGGAGCGCGGCACGACGGCGGGGAGCTGCTGCGCGTAACGCTCACGCGTGGCGGGAAGACCGTCACGCTCCGGCTGCTGCACGACAGCGGCAATCTGCTCACCGATCCCCTCACCGGGGAGAGCGTTCCGGTCATCGGGCAGAGCGCCCTGCGCGCGCTGCTGCCGGAGCGCGAGGAGGGTTACATAACGCTTTCCTGCACGACGGCGGGCGGCAGCGGGACGCTGCGGGCGTTTTACTGCGACAGCGTTCGCGTGAACGGCAGGGACCTGGGACGGCGGCTGGTCGCCGTTTCGCCGGACATTTACGGCGACAGCGGCTTTCAGGGCGTATGGCGCATGGAGGAACAGGAGGGGGCACATGAGTTGGTTCAGGCGGCTTTGGAATAGGCTTTGCGCGTGGCTTGCACGGCACGGGCTGCTGCCGCGCGCGGGGATCTTCTACATCGGCGGCAGCGATTCGCTCCCACCGCCGCTTTCGCGGGAGGTAGAGGCCGAGATGCTCGCGCGGCTCGACGAGGGCGACTTTGAGGTGCGGCAAATTCTCATCGAGCACAACCTTCGTCTCGTCGCCTACATCGCCCGCCGCTTTGACAATACAGGCATCAACATCGAGGACCTCATCTCCATCGGCACCATCGGTCTCATCAAGGCCATCAACACCTACCGCAGCGACAAGAACATCAAGCTCGCGACCTATGCCTCGCGCTGCATCGAGAACGAAATACTCATGTATCTGCGCAAAAACGCCAATCAGAAGGCGGAGGTCAGCTTCGACGAGCCGCTCAACACGGACTGGGATGGCAACGAGCTGCTGCTCTCGGATATTCTCGGCACGGACGGCGACACGGTGCTTCGCCCCATCGAGGACGATGTGGACCGCCAGCTGCTGACGACCGCGGTCAGCCGACTTTCCGAGCGCGAGCGCGAGATCATCACGCTGCGCTTCGGCCTCGGCGGGCGGGAGGAAAAGACGCAGAAGGAGGTCGCCGACTACCTCGGCATTTCGCAAAGCTACATCTCAAGACTGGAAAAGCGTATCATCGCGCGGCTCAAGCGCGAGATTCTCAAGATGTCTTGACAAATCGGTCAATATTGCATATAATAACAGCCGAAAATGCAAGGAAGCGGAAGAGTACGCGGCTCACGAAGCACAGAGAGAGGGCGGATGGTGCAAGTCCCTCGTGAGCGGGCCGCCGAAGTCGCCGCGGAGCAGCCGGGCTGAACGATGCAGTAGGCCGGACGGGAACTCCCGTTACAGAGTCGCGAGTGTCCGCCGACCGGGCGGGAATTCAGGTGGTAACACGGACTTTTTGGTTCGCCCTGAGCAGAAATGCTCAGGGCGTTTTTCTTTGAAAGTAAGGCTCTATGGACTACTTTGTGCTGCGCTTTGACCACAGCTACCGGAAGGAGGATTTCCGTGCGCTGAGCAAGCTCGCAGGTAAGACAACGCGCAAATGGAGCAGCCGCATCATTTCCGTATTCGGCTTCGCGGTCGGACTGTTTGCGTTCCTTTCCGGCATCCTGATGCTGTGGTCAGACCGGGAAATATCCGATCTTACCGCAACGCTGCTGCTCTTTGGCGGGCTGTGTTTGGTGCTCGGCTTTTTCCGCAACCGCCTGAACGCATGGGGGGCGAGAAAGCAGTCGCTTCAGGTCGAGAATCTGACCATAAAATTCAGCGACGAGGGGCTGGCGCAGAGCAGCAGCAAAGCCGCGGCATCGGTGCCGTATCATGCGTTCGAGCGCTTGTATCACTATCGGGACCGCTATTTCCTCTTTGTGGACAAGCTGCACGCCTATATCCTGCCGGAGGATCGCTTTGTGGTCGGCGACAGCGCGGACTTCCGCGCGTTCATCGAGGCCAAGACCGGCAAAACGGTGGAATATATCTGAGCGAAAATCAAAACGATAACAGGAGAGAGAAGATGAAATTCGTATTTGAAGCCAAGGCGAGCGACTACGATCTCGCCGCCGAGCAGGAGATTCTGCTGCGCCACGTAAGCAACCGCAAGCGCAACTGGACGAGGGCTGTCATACTGTGCGCGGCGACGGTCGTGCTGTGTGTCCTGATCGTCGTATTCCGGCATAAGGACATGACGGAGGCCGTGCAGGTCGCGGCGCTGGTCGTCGGCGTGATCCTGTTCCAGCAGGGCTATCTGGACTATACGAGCGGCAACCCCAAGGCGTTTCTCAAGCTGCTCTACCGCGGGCGGAGAGATCAGACCTACGCCGACCTGAATAAGGTACTGCGCATTGAGATCACCGAGGACAGCCCCGCCGTTGAAATTTACAACGAGGACGGCAAGGCCGGCGAGTGGGACTTCCAAAATCTCAACCGCGTGACCGAGAGCGACCGCATTTTTGAGCTTTGCCGCGGCGGCGGGCGCTCCAGACAATACCTTGCGCTGCCCAAGGACGCGCTCCGCGAGGGCACGGTCGAGGAGTTCCGCAGTTGCATGGATCGCTGGCTCAAGGGCGATAAGACCGTGGAATACTACGACATTTCCGAGCGCCGCCAAAAGCAGCTCATGAAGGCCAAGTATCAGCTTTTCAAGCATTAAAAATCAGAAATTTACCATATAGATAAATTAAAAGAAAAAGATAAATATATTCTTCTTACACCATATCTCAAAAGTATACAAAAGAAATTATCAAATATTTATATAGAAAAAAATGATGCTATTAAAAAAATCAAATTTATTAAACTTTTATTAGCTCATAATTCTTTACAAATTGCTATTACGTTTACAGATCAACTAATTAGGGAAGAATTTGTGCATTATTATTATTTTCCAGATAGTAAATCGTTTAAAGAAGAATTATTAAATAAAATTGCTAAAGAATCAGATTTTTATGACTTATCAACAGATCTTTTATTCTTTTTAAATATACGAAATTCATCGAAGAATATAAATTCAAAAGATTATATAGTCAACATTCGTAATAAGAATAATAATCTTTCTAAAGATGTTTCTCTTCTTGATAAAGAAAATATAAATATCTTTTATATAAAAATACGAAATGTTGTTAATCATGGTGGGAAAATTGATCAAAATATAGATGTAAATAAAATAATTTTAAAATGCCTTGATAGTGTAGAAAAATTTATAAAGGAGGGCTAAAATGAATAATTTAAATATTGCTTATGCATCTTTGCTTCATGATATTGGGAAATTTTATCAAAGAACTACAAAGATTTCTTTACTAAACTCACAAGAAATTGCATCTACTCCAATACATGCAAATGGCTATCATACACATATTCATAGTGGATATACTGCAAAATTTTTTCATGATTATCTTCATTTGAATGATCAGCTAGAAAAAGCATCTAGTGGACATCATATTAATGAGGTTGATGAATTTGATAGTATTATTCGTGATGCTGATCGAATTGCTTCTAAAATTGATAGAAATGATGAAAACTTTGATTTTGAGGAAAATCATAAAAAAACTAGATATCAATACATTACGTCTAGACTATCATCTATTATGGGAAATATAGATTTTGGACAAACAATTTATGATTCGAAGTTCAAATTAACTAGCATAGATCAATGTATGAACCCGTGTAGAAATAATATTGAACAAAATACAATTGAAAGTATTGAGGAATATAAAAAACTATTCACTCAATTTATTGAAGAAATAAAATTCGATAATTTATTAATTGGTAAACCAACGCCCTATAAATATCATCGTATGTATTCTTTACTTTATAAATATACAACCTTGATTCCTTCTTCTACATATGAAACAAATAATCAAACTGTAAGTTTATTTGATCATTTAAAACTTACAACAGCTATTGCAAGCTGTTTATCACAAAATAATTGTAATAACTTTTATATGTTAGAATTTGATGTCTCTGGTATTCAAAGTTTTATTTATAAAATTACCGAAGGATCTAAAACTAAAACTAATATTGCCAAATCTTTAAGAGGACGTTCAGCATTTGTTACTCTTATTACTAATGCCATTACATATACAATATTAGATAAATTTAAACTTACACAAGCTAATATCATTTTCAATACTGGTGGAGGAGCATTACTCTTATTACCTTATTTAGATGATACTGAAAAAATCATTCATAATACATTCAATACTATAACAAAAGAACTTTATAAAAGATTTAATACTTCATTATCTGTTGTTTACGCAATTGAGAAAGTTGATAAGTTTGAATTAAGTAATTTTAAAACAGAAAAGGCCCTTGCATTAAAAACAAAATTAGAGGAATATAAATTAAAAAAATTCTATCCTTTAATTAATAATGATTTCTGTGTTGAACATTTGGAAGATAAAGAAATTTGTGAATTATGTGGTCAAAATTATGTAAAAAAAGATCATAAATGTCAAAATTGCTTAGACATTCTAAAT
>OKSB01002418.1_pt1 | contig 16724 bp, 15 predicted proteins | sample 1601171 | NCBI WGS metagenome assembly OKSB01 (sample SAMEA3541496, study PRJEB24748) | human gut metagenome | biome: human gut; feature: human-associated habitat; material: faeces | place: China | collected 2012 | reverse complement strand
GCCTCTTACGGCTTGACCGACTCCCTGGGCCGTATGCATGGCGACGCCCAGTTTGCCGGCTCCTCCTCCGTGCCCGCCCACGTGGAAATGATGGGCCTGATGGGTATGGGCAACAACCCCATGGTCGGCGCTACCGTGGCCTGCGCCGTGGCGGTTTACGAGGGCTTGAAGAAATAAGAAACCGCCGGGCATTCCTGGCTATTGATCCCGTCCTATCCAGCAAGGCGTCCGTGAAAGCACGGACGCCTTGCTTTTTTGAGCTCTTCGGCGGCTTAGCCGGCGCCTCCGCATACGAAAGAAATATCCCCGGATGAGCGGGGCGGATTAGAACATGAAAGCGGCGCTGTTGATGACGCAGCGGAAATGTTTCAGCGGCCCGTCCAACAGACAAAAAGCCGTTTCCTGGCTTGAGGCAGCCGGAGCGTTTTTCCGCCTGTTCCGGAGGAATCGAAAATTCTGTTTCCCACAAGCCGCCAAAAGGCTCCCTTTTGCGGAAAGCGCAGGCATCTCTTTCTTTCCCGCTCTTTCCCGGGAAATGCCTTGACAGTCAAATTGTTACGGATTAGAATAAAGGAAAAGCGGGAACCTGTCCAGCGCTTCAGCCTGGACAGCCTGCGGCCGCCGCAGGCCGGGGGCAAAACGTCGATGGGTTAGGCGCGGACCGGATTCCGCGCCTGTTTTGTTACTTCAATTCCGGCGGTCCGCCCGCTCCGCGTCAAAATAAAGCCTTACACTTTCCCCAAAACCGGAAAAAGGCTTCCGCCTTGAAAAATCGCGTCTTGAAAAAAGGCGCGGCCTGGAGGCTGAAGCGCTTGGTTTTCAAGACCACTTCTTTCAACCGCCCGGCCAGCAGCATTCAATGTTCTGTTTTTTTCGGCATCTGCTTTTCTTGCCGAGGCTGGTGTAAAACTGACGCTGCCTCCGGCTAAATCCGTCTCGGAAGCGCACCCTTATGGGGGCTGGTGGAGTTTTAAGCGTTTTTATGTTCAAGGCCATTGCCCCCGCTTTTCTCCGCGTTCCATCCCCGCGGCGTCAGCTTCAGGGGATATCCGAAGCTGCGCAGGCGCTCCCCGGCCTTCCGGCAGGAACTATGAAAGCAATGCCTTAGGCCCAAACGGCCGCTTTTCCATTTCTAAAATCCGCCGCTTTGGAAAGGAGTGGTTTTCCCGTGTATTACCAGCACGATTGGTTTATGCTTCAAATCCAGATGATGGTTCAGTTTATCGCCAAGGTAACCTTCCAAAAAGACCCCTTTGAGATAGACGCGCTTTTCGACACGGAGTGGGGCCATACGGAAACCGACCCTCTGGAAAAGGAAATCGCCGCCTTGTTTGCCCAATCCCGTTTTCAGGAGGCTGAAAGCCTAGTGCTGAAGCGCCTGTCTTCTAAACAGCCGGCGGCGCTGAAAACCGCTTTGAGCTTTTATAACGCTTTGAACCAGCTGCCTGACGAGCGGCTGAACGCCCACGGCTTTCCCCGGGAACGCGTCCGCCGGGGGCTGGAAGAATTAACCCGGCTTTACCAGATCACGGTGCCTGACTGGAACGAGCTGGCCGTTCTAAATGAATAGAGACTATTTGCCAATGCCGGGTATTTCTGCTGCGAAACCGGGCGTTGGGTAAACGGCTTAGGGCTTTCGCCGGCCGTCTGTTTGCTGCGAGTGTGTTAGCCTTCTCATTCCCACGCTGTCAAGGCGAAAATCCGACAGTTTTTGGCAGTCTGTCTGCCTGAGGCCATAAATCGATCATCATTGGAGGGATTTTATGTCAGACATTGTCGTATTCGGAAGCTTCGTTGTAGACCTCATGGCCCGTTCCGCCCATATTCCGGTTCCCGGGGAAACCATCAAAAGCTCGCTGTTCCGAATGGGGGCGGGCGGCAAGGGAAGCAACCAGGCGGTGGCCTGCAAGCTTTCCGGGGGGACGTCTCCGTGGTGACCAAGGTGGGCAGAGATGCTTTTGCCCAGGTGCTTTACGACCAGTATGAAAAAATCGGGCTTTCCGCGGAGCATGTTTTCGTTTCCTCTCAGGCCCAAACCGGAAACGCGTTGATTCTCGTGGATGAAGGAACCAGCCAAAACGCTATTACCGTCACGCCGGGCGCCTGCGAAACCTTTACCCGGGACGACGTGGAGCAGATTAAGCCCTTGCTTGCCAGCGCGAAAATTCTGCTGGCCCAGCTGGAGGTCAATCAGGACGCCAACGAGCTGGTCGTCGATTATGCCAAAGGGCAGGGCGCGAGGGTCGTGCTGAATCCCGCGCCGATTCATGCTGTCAGCAGCGAATTTCTCTGCAAGGCGGATGTGATCACCCCCAACGAGGTGGAAGCCTCCGCCCTCAGCGGCATTCCCATTAAAACGCCGGACGACGCCTTGCGGGCGGCAGGGATATTGATGGACAAGGGGGTAAAATCGGTGGTCATCACCTTGGGAAAGCAAGGTGTTTTGGCGGTCACAGAAAACCAAAGCCGCTTATTCCGAAATTATGACGTAAAGGTAGTGGACTCTACCGGCGCCGGAGACGCCTTCAACGGCGGCCTGGTCACGGCCCTCTCTGAAGGGAAAAACCTGCTGGAAGCCTGCGCCTTTGCCAATGTAGTATCCAATTTGGCGGTCACCCGGATGGGCACCGCGCCCTCTATGCCCACCCGCCGGGAAATCGACGCTTTTCTGGAAGCCCATCCCAGCGCTGCGGATTAGCCAGCGTTTTCATATTTACGAGACTGCGTCTCAAGGAGGAGTCATTATGAAACTAAACCAATACATCGACCATACGATTTTAAAGCCCGCGGCAACCGCCGCAGATGTGGAAGCCATCTGCCGTGAAGCTGTGGAATACGAGTTTGCTTCTGTCTGCGTCAACACCTGCCACGTGAGGCTGGTTTCCAGGCTGTTGTCTGGATCTCCGGTAAAAACCTGTGTGGTGGTAGGCTTTCCCCTGGGAGCTATGGCTGCCGAAGCCAAGGCCTTTGAGGCAAAGCACGCGGTTAGCAACGGCGCCCAGGAGGTGGATATGGTCCTCAATGTAGGCGCCTTAAAGGAGCGAAACGACAGTCTGGTGGAACAGGACATCCGGGCGGTAAAAGAGGCTTGCGGCAGCGCCTTGCTAAAGGTGATTTTGGAAACCTGTCTGCTCAGCGATGAAGAAAAGGAACGGGCCTGCCGCCTGGCGGTCAAGGCCGGAGCCGATTTTGTCAAGACCTCTACTGGCTTCTCCACTGGCGGCGCGACTGCCCATGACGTCGCCCTGATGCGGAAAACCGTAGGGCCTAATGTGGGTGTAAAGGCCTCCGGCGGAATTCGCACCCGGGAGGACGCCTTAAGCATGATCGAAGCCGGCGCTTCCCGTATTGGAGCCAGCGCTTCTGTTCAAATTGTCTCTGAATAATCCCGCCTGCTCCCCCTGTTATTCTTTTTTAGATCCCCAGCTTTTTGGCGCGGCGTAGTTTCTAATCTATGCCGCGCTTTTTCCATGATAAGAACAGCAAATGTACAAGAGCCGTATTCGCCGGCCGCCTTTCCCAGCCTTCAGGCTCTTTACTCTCCGGGGCCCCTGGGGCCTTTCGCGGTTTCCACCCTGCCGCCGGCTTTCCTGCTGTTTTACCACAGCGGATTCGAAAACGGAAGCCCCCGCCCTATATTCCGCTTCGGAAATCTGTTCCGCCTCAGAGAGCTGCCCCACCGGCGGCAATCCCCCGAGGGACGGCGCCGGATACCGCTTCGGCGCCGAGGCTTCTCCCTCCGGAAAAGGCCAAGGCGCCGCCGGAACCCAGGGAGAATGTCAAAGCGCCTGCGAACAGAACGGCGCGGGCGGTTCCAGGCAGGGGAACGGTGCCGGCAGCCCTGGACAAGGAAGCCGCGCGGGCGCCGGGCAGGGAAGAGGAACCGGACAGGGCCGGGCAGCCGGATAACACCGCTCAGGCAAAAAACGGCTTGGTCCCTGCCGGGGACCAAGCGGTCCCGGGGGGAATCCAGCAAAAAATGCTTGTCTTTCTCTAAAGCGGCGTAAAAGAACATGGCGGCAGTGCACGCTATTCCGATTGTACTAAGAAAATATATTTGATAACGCTTTTATCAGCTTCCTATTATCATCGTGAGCGCGGATCGCTATACGGCAGTATTCTGAATTTAAACCATAAAACCGAGAGCAGTCTCTTACTTTTATGCCCTGATCAAAAAGCATTTGCCGTATATTTTTATCAACCGCTCTTAACAGCAGAAAATTTCCCTGGGAGGGATAAACCTCCAGCGGAAGTTTTCCCAGTTCAGCAGCCAGCCATTCCCGTTCCTCCGAGAGGATATGATAAGTGTTTTTCATATAGGAATCATCCTTAAGCGCGCAGATACCAGCAAGCTGCGCTGGGGTAGATACCGCGAAATTTTGTCCATATAACCGCATACTGGAAAGCAGGCCCGTGTTGCCGGAAGCACAAAAGCCAAGCCGGAACCCCGCTAGAGAATAGGTTTTGGTAAACGCGTCTATTACAATCAAATTTGTGGTTCGGGTTACCAGGCTTTTTGCGGTGTATTCCTTCCAAAGAGGCAGAAATTCCATAAAGCATTCATCTACGGCAAGCAGAATATTATTATCACAGCAGCGTTCCACAATTTCTTTTAAAAGCGGCGGATTTAAGACCTGCCCCGTCGGATTGTTCGGATTGCATAGGAACATCATGTCATAGCCCTTTTGGATCGCGGATAATATTCCGTCGTCTAACAGGAAATCATTTTCCGCCTTTAATACATAGTGATCTACTTCGCAGCCTGCCAGCTTTAACGCGCGGCCATATTCTTCAAAGGTAGGCTCTATCACAATAGCGCGTTTTGGCTTGACCGCAAGTACTAAACGGTATAATAAATCGTCCGCTCCATTGCCGCATAAGATCTGTTCCATACCCACCTGATATTTCTCCGCCAGACAAGAACGCAGATATCTGCAATCCGGGTCTGGATACCCCCCTGTGATATCAGCCAAGCCCGCAATATGCTTTTTCACTGTGCCGGGGATTCCCAGCGGATTTACATTAACAGAAAAATCAAGAAGCTTTTCCTCCGTATTTTCCGTGATAATTCGCCAGGAAAAGCCGTTTGCTTGAGCCATGCTTTTCACTCCTTCGTTCTTCCTCAGCATGATATTTATCCATCAAAATTTTAATATTTTTATACGCGCGGGTTCTTCCGGTATGCCGGGCGCAAGCCGCGCGCAGGCAGAAGCAAAAGCCCCCGGCAGAGCCGGGGGCTTTCAACGTACTAAGGGAAACAGCCCGGCCATGGCTGGGCGATGACTTTTGACTTTACCGGGAAAAAGCCCCTGGAAAAGCAGCGGCGCTGTCCCCGAGGCGGCCAACGCCAGCCGCTGCGGTAAGGTAAAATCCACGGCTTTCCTCCGGAGCCCGCAAGCAGATTCTCATGGGAGGATCCTCCGGGCCAGCTGGGCTGTTACCAGGCCGCTCCCGCCCCCTGCCGCCCATTTCCTTTTAGGCCTTCAGCTCAATATCTCCGATGGTCTCCTTGCACAGGAAATAAACCAGGGCGCTGACGCCCGTGTTCCACAGGAATACGGGAAGCCCCATCAAGAACGGCGGAGCCTGGAAAGCTACTCCCAGCACGACGCCGGCAGCCACGCCGGGGGCAGTGGAAACCATCAGCACCAGGGCGTACAGCATTAAAATCATGCCCTTATTGGCCATCTGGCCAAACAGACGCTCGGAAAGGATGTTGAAGGCGGTGAACAAAAAGCCGAAGCTGATAAACATCAAAAAGCAAATAATCACCGTCAGAGGATTGGCCCTGACCAAAGCTCCTATCAGGGGGAACGCCACAAGGCCGTCGGCGATAGGAGTCAGCAGGCTGGTAAGGCTGGCGAAAAACAGCTTTTTAAAGGGACTTTGCGGAACCATATACAAATACGGCTTCATCATTTCCTTGCTCCAGGGGCCGGCCGCGTTGAGGAAAAACAGCACGTAAATAGACGTGATGGTAGCGACCATCATAATCAGGCTGGAGGACATAGGTTCTCCGTCGTCCCCGGAGTTCATCATCACAATGGAAATAAAGGCGCCCACCGCAGCCAGCATAATGGTGGAGCCCCCCCAGAATACCAGGGGAGAATGGCGGTGCATTTCCTTTACCTGCTTGAAGAAAAAGGCGCTGGCGCCCCATCCGCGGCCGATGCCTACGGTCTTTACCTTCCGGATCTTTTGTCCCGGCAGGTTCATATTGATATTGCCTTCCTTGGCCGCCTTTTTCACCTCGTAGGTGGTCTCCGTGTTTTGCAGCACATCCTCGTAATAATCGGAATCACTTTTCAGAAACGCCAATAAAGCAATTAAGGCAGCCGCAGCCAGAAGAGCGAAATAAACGGCTCCCATCATGTCAAAGCCCCGAATGGCGCTGAAAATCCCGCCGGTCATCCAGCCGATAATGGGCACCCACTGGAGATAAGGGTCGGTGACGGCAGCGCACACGGTTTCCATGGAAAAGCCCTTTTCATAAACCGTCATGGCTACATAGGCCAGCACCAGGAGAACCACCGCGTATAAAAGGCGCTTGACGGCGGCGCTTCTTTTTCGGCTGCCGTTGCAGAAGCTGTAAATCAGGATGGTGAAAATCTGGGAGACCAGCAGCGACACGATGAACCCGGCGAACAGCAGCACCGCATCCAGCGCGGTGATGCCGAAGAACTGGACCGCCATACCGCCGTAGGCCACCATACAGCAGGCGACCAGCACGGTCATGCCCATCTGCTTCATCAGGCCGTAAACCAAAATCTTCTTAGGCGAGATGGGAGAGATAAACAGCATATTCACATCTCCCATGCTGAAAAAGGTGGATCCGGAATCCACGCCCTTGATCAGGTTGATCATGACAATAAACATCAGCAGGGCGAAATAGATCCCCTGAAGGATCCGGAGATCCAGAAATTCCGGCAGCTCCTCCTGGGGAGAAAGGGCCATAGACAGGGCGGAAAACAGCAAACAGGCCGCCACGAAAAGATAAGCCACCAGCTTGCCCGGATGGCGCAGAAGCTCCAGGATATTGTTTTTCAGGGATTTTCTCAGAATGAACGCGATCGAACTCATATCAGCCACGCTCCTCCTGAACACGGGGGGCCTCCCCCTCGGTAATGGAGAAGAACAGCTCCTCCAGATTCTCGCCGTACTCTTCAATTTCCCGTCTGGTGCGGGAGGCCACAATCTGGCCCTTCATCATGATCAGGGTCTTGTCCCAGAGCTCCTCCACGCTGTCCAGCATATGGGTGCTGATCACCACGGCGCAGCCTTGGCGCTTCATCTCCAGCATCATCTGCTTCAATTCCTTGATGGCGTGAGGATCCAGCCCCACAAAGGGCTCGTCGAACAGGACTACCTGGGGCCGGGGCAGAAGCGCACAGCAGATGCTCACCTTTTGCTGCATACCCTTGGAAAGCTCCTTCCCCAGCTTTTTCACCTTGTCGCTTAATTCCATCCGCTCCAAAAGCTGGTCCGCCCGCTGTTTCCAGTCCTTGACCCCATAGGCTCTTCCGATAAATTCCAAATGCTCGTAAACCGTCAGGGAATCGTACATCACCGGAAGCTCCGGTATGTAGCCGAAAATCCGCTTGGCCTCCAGGGTTTTGTTCCGGTAAGGCCCGATCAGGACCTCACCCTGGAACCGGAGCAGCCCCGCGATGCATTTGATCGCCGTGGACTTTCCCGCGCCGTTGGGCCCCACCATCAGGGTGATCTGTCCATCCTCCGCGGTAAAGGTAACCTTGCTGTTTGCCAAAACATCTCCGTAACGCTTAGTCAGGTTATTTACTGTCAGCATAACTGTTCTCCTTGCATCATAATTTCCAGGTGAATGAATTCAGGCATCCGCCGGCGGCTGAGAAATGTCCTGGACACAACAGCTCCGGAAGCCCGGACAGGGGCTCCTGTGCCGGCTGCTTTCCCGCTGTTTTCCTTTTTTCTTCCGTTTTGACCGCCGCCTGGCTCCCGTTTGGGCTCCGCCTGATCCGCCCTTGAGAAGCCTTGATTAATAAGTAATATTTCCCTCGGCAATCGCGGGAATCATAGTAAACATCACGATAAAAATGCTGATAAAGGCCAAAATCATCACAACCCACATGACGATCCCCCAAATCAGCAGGGTCTTAGCCTTTTTCTGCCGCTGAAGGGTCTCCTCTGTGGGATAATAAAGTCCCGCGCCGCAGTGGCCGCACTGCCGGGCGCTCAAAGGATTGCCCCAGCCGCAGTTATGGCATACGTAAATTCTTTTGAGCGGCTCGTTTCTGACGCACAGGTAAATGATTCCCGGGATCAGCCCCAGGATTCCCACCAGCACGCCCCACATGGTGGCGTTGTCGTTCCATTTGGATTTTGCGTCGTTGTAGACCGCGCATCCAAACAGCACTGAACCCGCGACCGCCGCCAGAAACACCAGTATGTACAGCGCGATCAGCCCTGATATCATCGTCCAAACATTCATAAAAACCATCCTTCCTATCATCAGGGCGCCGCCCGGCGCCCACGGAATCCGTTTTGCCTTACAAACGGGAAAGTCAGGTGAATAACGCCCAGGTCACCAATGGAGGCCCTCCAGTATGGGAGCCATTACGGTCTGGATCATATGGGCTATCATGAAGATTTCCCCGATAGCCGCCAGCCCCCACAGAACCAGGCCTATGATTAAAAAGGCCTTTGCTTTCTTTTGCAGCCTGGCTGTCTCCTCCGTGGGGTAGTAAAGCCCGGCGCCGCAGCGGCGGCACTGCCGGGCGCTCAAAGGATTGCCCCAGCCGCAGCTGTAGCACGCATAAATCCGTTCCAGCGGCTTATTCCTGACGCAGAGATACACGATCCCGGGAATCCATCCGAGAATCCCTACCAGCATCGCCCACATGACGGCATTCAGGCTCATTTTGGATTTCGCGTCGTTGTAAACCGCCAGCCCTACCATTACCGAACCGGTAATGCTCACCGCCAGAGTCAAAAGGTATCCAATGATAAAAGCCGGAGTCCACATCGCAAGAGCGTTCATCCGTCCCACCCTTTCTTTTTTGTACCATTGACTTAATACAATACTACAATACTTTCCTGTAAAAATCAAGTGTTTTCTAAAATTTCATATTCGCGCACCCGGCCATAAAGAAGCGGGTCCAGCAGAGCGGAAACAAAAATTCCGTCGGGCCGGTATTCCTCCTGATACAGCACATGATCCTTTCTGATCTGCGCCACCAGCCCCGCCTGGTCAAAGGACAGCAGCAGGCATACTCTCCGCAGCGATACCGGCAGGTTTTCCTCCACCGCCGCCAGCAGATCCCCGATCCCTTCCCCGGTCTTGGCGGAAATCCGCACCGCGTTTCCAATCATGGGAATATCCAGCAGGGAGGGCACCAAATCACACTTGTTCATCACCGGGATCACCGGCCGGCCTGTGCATCCCAGGTCCGCCAGCAGCTTTCGGGTGACCTCCAGATGAACCTGTGCCTCCGGGCTGGAGGCGTCGCACACGTTTAAGATCATATCCGCCAGGGCCGCTTCCTCCAGCGTGGAGTGAAACGCCTCCACCAGATGATGGGGCAGCCGCCGCACCAGGCCCACCGTATCGATCAGCATAACCGACACCCCGTTGGGCAGCTTCAGCGCACGGGAGGTCGGGTCCAGGGTAGCAAACAGCTTGTCCTCTGCCAGCACTCCGGCGTCGGTGAGGGTATTCATCAAGGTGGATTTTCCCACATTCGGTCTGCCCACAACCGCTACAACAGGCTTTGCCATTTTTAAAGCACCTCTCTTTTATTCTGTTCCTATTATTGCCTCGGTAAGCTCATATCCGTCATTCGCAACGGGGGTTATTTTAATATTGAGCCGCTCGGACAGTTCTGTAAGCGTTATGCTGTCAAGAAACATATCGCCCTCGCTCCTCAGCATTGTGGCGGGTATCAGCAGCTCGTCGCCGAGGTCTTTATCGCCTATCTGCTTTATTATATCGGTAGCGGTAACAAGCCCCGAAACGGTTATTTTACCGCCGAAAAATTCGTTTTTAATGGCGTATACGTTACATTCAAGCCCCGCGCGCTTTTCTTCACAAAGCTTTGCAACCGAGGCTATAAGCGGGTACGCCGCCTCGCCCGTTGCAAGCGATACCTTGCGGGGCGCGCCGCTTGTCACTTCCGTATCCGTCAGCGCGTCTTCTACCTCTTTTTTCATAAGCGCCCACATTCCCACACCGTTTTCAAGCTGTAAAAAGTCGCCGTAGTATTCGGCGCCCGGCATTTCGCGCTCGGCTAAAATATAAAATTCGTCTGCCGCGTAAACCCGCCTGTCGCCGTATTTTTTCTCGCAAAAATCGCCGAAACGGTCTATTATATCAATAACCGCGCCCGCCGTTTCGCGATTAAATGATTCAAGCTCTTCAAGCCCGTCCCTATAAGCGGTAACGCCCACGGGCACCGCCGCTATACACTCGGCGTTTTCAAGTGCGCACAGGTCTTTAAGGCTTCTTTCAAGCTCCGCGCCGTCGTTATACCCGGGGCACAGCACCAGCTGGCAATTAAGCTTTATTCCCGCAGCGTTAAAGCGGTCTATTATAGAAAGCACCTTGCCCGCATTTTTGTTTTTCATCATTTTAACGCGCAGCTCTGGGTTGGTTGTATGCACCGATACGTTTATCGGGCTTATGTGCATTTTTATAATGCGCTCGATTTCGTGCTCGGAAATATTGGTAAGGGTTATATAATTGCCGAAAAGAAAGGAAAGGCGAGAGTCATCGTCCTTAAAATAAAGGCTTTCGCGCATTCCGGGCGGCAGCTGGTCTATAAAGCAGAAAACGCACTTATTGCGGCAGGAGTGCTGCTTATCCATAAGGTAGGTTTCAAATTCAAGCCCCAGCTCATCGTATTCCCGTTTTTTAATTTTCGCTTTTTTAATTTTTCCCGATTCGTCAATATATTTTAAAACGGGGCGGGTCACGTCTTGATAGAATCTATAGTCCAAAACGTCAACTATTTCATTGTCGTTTATCGAAATAAGCGTATCGCCGCCGTGAAGTCCCGCTTTATCTGCCGGGCTGCCCGGGGTAACAGACGATATTACAACAGACATTTTGCCGCCTCCTTTTATATGTATATAAGATTAAAGCAGAGGAGGATACACTCCCCCTCTGCCCCGTTACAAGATAGACAAACGAATTACTCGCCGACCTTTACTACCTCGCGTCCGTCATAATGACCGCAGGCAGAGCAAAGTCTGTGCGGGCGCTTATATTCACCGCAATTTGAGCATCTTACCAGTGTCGGTGCGCTTATCTTCCAGACGTTGTTTCTTCTCTTATCACGTCTTGCCTTCGATGTTTTTCTCTTAGGTACTGCCATTTTTTGAGCACCTCCTTAAAAAAATAAGTATTAGTCCTTCAGCAAATCGGCAAGCGCCGAAAGCCTCGGATCTATCTCTCTTTTGGGGCATCCGCATTCGCCCTCATTGAGGTTTTTACCGCACTTCTCGCAAATACCCTTGCAATCCTCTTTGCATAAATGCTTCATGGGAACGCTCACAACCACCTCGGAATATACAAGCTCGTCAAGATCCAGCTTCATATCGGGCACCGGCAGAATACTGTCGCTTTCCTCACCCTCAATAGCGGGGGCTAGAGACTTGTCTATTTTAATGGTATATTCCCTTGCCGTTTCCGTTCCGCAGCGGTCGCAGGGGGCGCTGTATTCATAAGTTATAACAGCGCTGAGCACGGTAAGGCTTGCTTTGTTAGTAACGTTACCGCTGATTTTAACGGGCTTTTTGAGCGGATAAACGCCCGAAAATTCAACGTCGCTCATATCCAAAGCATACTCAATCGGTAAGGAAGAATTTTCATTGACAAAAATTCGTTTTAAATCAAGAACCATACTTCCACCTCTATCGTCACAAAGTATATTATAGCCTTACAAAGCCTCTTTGTCAAGAACTTTATTTTAAATTTTGCGGGTTTTCTATACTTTATTATATGGAATACTGCCCTTTACAGCAGGTAATTCGGGAGTCTTCGGCTTTTGCAGAGTATTCTTAATATGTCAGCTTCTCGGTCGGGTAAGCTATATAAAGAAAAAGCACCCCGTACGGAATGCTTTTTTTGTGACTGCGCGACGAAATCGCACAATGCGTTTCATCCTTTATAACAAGCACTTTTTTACTCATTGCACACATCTATTCGCCCCTCATATTTGTCGGGACGAAATAGCACAATCGCATCATCCGTATATCTTTTTATAAATTTCTATACAACGATTGGCGGTTCTCTTTTCGGCAAGTCTTTTTTCAAGCATACCGACAACCGAATAAGGATATTTAATTTTTCTAATTATTTTTTCAAACAATTCGTCCGAATAGCGATCTGCAAAAAGTGAAATTGCTTTATCAAGTTTCAAAACATCACACGCCTTTATGTTGCAAAAGTCTTTGAGCAATTCTAACAAAACAACAAACTCAATTGCTTCATCGTTAAAATTTAAATCCATACTTATCAAATGATGTTTTTCGGTATTCTTATAAGCCGATGTCATAGCATTTGTATATATTTCGGTGATAAGAGGAGGATAATTTGAAATACCCATACTGTTATATAGTATATAGTCCACTACCATACCTTTTTCATCTCCGATGTACTGCTTTAACACATTCGGCTGTTTACCGGATTTAAACTTACTGATATAATATTATATGATCAATATAAATTTGAACTTTTTTATTGATCCTAATAATCCTTGTAGAATTCCACCCTTTTTAACAAACATCTCTTCCGTTTCATTCTGCTTTTTACTCTTCCAAAATGTATATCCTATAAATGAAGTATTGCCATATACTATAACCTTCCGCTTTCTAATTTTTAAGCAATATATTTACTTATAACTGATTTATCTTTTGAAAATATCATTTTATATGCAGCTCTATTGATTAGATCATTGTATTCATAAATGTCACTTGAATTAGTTAGTTCAATTTTCTTCACGCATAAGTCGTCATTAATTTTTACAGCAACGCGAGGCGATATCGGATAATAAAAGACTAACTCGTCAGGCTGATTGGAAAAATCTTTGTAATCCGCCTTTAAATTTATAACCGGCTGATCTGATGTAATAAAAGGCACATCCGTCTTATTGATTATAAGAGTAATGTGCGCATTCAATATTTTATCTGAACATTTAGCAGAAAGTAACCAAAGCATTGGCTGATATAGATTTTCCGCCTTTATGCTACCTTGAGGAAACTCCTTGTTAACAAAAAATTTTTCTGCCTCTTTCAATACATACATCGTATGATCTTTCATTCTTTTAGTTCTAAAATACTGCGAACAAACAAAAGAAATAAATTTTTCTTTTTCCTCTTTCGATGAAGTGTATAAAAAATCGATGTCTTCTTTACAAAGATTCTTTAACCAATCACAAGCTTCTCCTTCGAAATCACAATAAACTTCCTCCATTATATTGTTTCTTGCAATATCAATCATTTTATTTATATCATCAATCGTTTCGGAAATTTCAGGAATATCTTTCGTACAAAGTTTAAAAATAAGTTCGAAAATCTTTTCGTCTTTATCAATGGTTGTATATAATTTGAGAAAATAATCCATTTCCTTTTTAAAAGCATCGCTGGATTTATAAAAAAACAACTTGATAAATTCAATATCTTTATTACTCAATGAATTTACGCGATAAAAGTCTTTCTCAAATGCGATATTGCTTGTTTTAACATCAAACACTTTACCATCTCTCATACACCAAAGCTTTCCGTTTGTATTTACCCAATTCTTTAGATAAGCTTGAAAAACATAATGTTGATCTCTTTTTTTATTCTCCAACAAAAATCCATTTCCTCCTTTACAACAAAATTTAAAACTAGTCAATCAATGGTCAATTATTTTAATCATCCCTTCAAAAAGAGTATGTTTAATTCTCCTCACTAGTGGCAGTTATGTCTTGCTGGTCGTCAGTACTTTCTTTTCCATACCAATGCAATTCGCTATGTTTTTCAAACATTTCTTTAATATTAGTAATTAACTTTCTTGCCTCATTAAATTCTTTTGAGGTTATCTTTTTCATTATTCTAAGATTAATTAGAGAATCTTCAATCATTTTAACGCCGTCCTTCGACTGAGAAATGAATATGTCTATTTGAGTAATAGCTACGCCAACTTGAGTATCCCCAGTTACCTCAGATGCAGGAGTACTTGTACAACGGCAAAATCTGTTAAATGTGCTCTTCAAGAAATACACGTCACTAAGATAGTCTAACATAAACGTCAACACATTCATCATTAATGAAGATTCAAAATTCCCTTCTTCAATTGTCTTCGTTAATGACTTGCAATTAGCGCCAATCTTTTCTCCTATCGGAACAGCATGCGCGCAAATAAAGTTTATATACCGTTCCTCTTTTTCTTTATCAAAAACAAAATTTTCATCTGTTAGCAATCCTCTCGTTAAACTATAGTCGCCAGGATTAACAATTAATTGATAACACTCTATTCCTCGCTCTTTACAAACATCCCATAACAACTGTTTACAGATATCATCAAGTTCAAGCCCTAAAGTAATAGATTTCACAAACGGAGCCTCAACAAACAAAGAAGTATAGGGTTCTCCTTCTGCATTAATAATTCGCCATTCCTCTTCATAACTCCAACATTTGTTTTTAGCAAGCAAATACGAGAATATAGCGCCAATATTAACCTCATCGGTTATTAACTTGCCGTTCTCATCTTTTTTGAATTCAGTAAGTCCCAAATCCTTAAGAGAAACCGTAGGACGAACTGATGAATATTTAACAGGATACATGAACCCTATAAACTTATCCATCTGCCCGAAGTCGTATTCAACACAGATGCCGGAGTAAGAATTGGCATAATGTGACCACATAAGTTGGTTATCCCAACCACTCGCGCTAAAGCATGTTACCGTTAATTTAGAAAGGAAATCTTTGAGAAACGGAAGATAAATCTCATCTCTAACTTTAACAACCCTATCTTCAAGGTCTTTTAAAACATCCTCCATTTTAAGTGTCTCAACAATTGTTTTCTCTTCAATGTCTTCGTTTTTGTAGTCTTTTATAACTAGTGCAAAAACAAAAAATGATTCTTTATTGAAATATTTCTTAACTTCTGGCGGGCATTTACTATAAAGCTTGTTTAAATCTCTTGTAATAAACTGAAACATGTTGGGCGGTTGTACATGTGCGATTACACTTTGAAGATGAATATACTTTTTTAGTTTATTAAGTGCATTAACGAATCCAAGCGTTTCACCAATCATTCTGTATTTCAATAAACTTTTTATGACTAACCTAAGATTAGAATCTAAAGTAGTATCCACTTGATCAAGTGCTAAATCGATGCATTCTTCATATATCTCTTCGACGGAAAAGCCAACCTTGGAGTCAAACGGGTCGTTCATTTGTAAGGGGGTGCGAGCATAAACAACACCATGTCTAATATTTTCAATATCATATATAATTGAAGCATCTCTTCTGCAAGCACGATACTGATAAAACAAATTCCCAGCTTTGGCTATATCCGCTTTCATATTTTCCATAGTAAAATTTTCAGTATTCTTCATTTTTTAAACTCCACAAACAATTTCTCATCTATTGTCATTATAACATATTTTTACTTATCTTTCCATACAAAAGCTGACGATATCAATGATATATAAATAGAAACAAATTCGCATAATTTAACAATAAACCCTCCTAAATAAATATGACTGGATTGTAGAGCAAATATGAAACAACGATTTTAAAGAATCGTGTGCTGCAAAAAAATATTGTATAATAAAAGCAGGTATGTGATTTACCTCCAAAACAAAACCTATGAGGGCACATTATGAAAAAGATTTATTCCCAAGAATTTAAAGAGCAAATCGTACAAGAACATTTTGCCGGTAATACTATTACCGAATTGGCTAAGGAACACTCTCTATCTCGCAACACAATATATTCTTGGATCAAGCAATATGGTAAAGCAATAAAAAGAACAAAACCAATTAATATGAGAGAATATAACGACTTGCAACAAAAATGTGAGCAATTAGAGAAGATGGTTGAAATTTTGCAACAAGCACCCTGTACGGTGACTGCACCATTATCCGAACGCTACGCATTGATTCAGGACCTTTCAGAAAAATACAGCGTAAGTCTTCTTTGTAAAACAATGAAAGTTGCAAAGGGCAGTTATTATAATCATATTTTTCGTAGCAAAAATGAAAACACAAAATTTGAAGAAAAGAAACGCGAGCTCACACCCATCATAGAAAAGATCTTTAACGATAGCAAACAAATATATGGAGCCAGTAAAATACATGCAATTCTTAAAGACCGTGGCTATGTTGTCGGACAAAATACAATTGCAGATATAATGCACGAAAACAGTTGGTTTTGCATTGGACACGGTGCAAAAAAGCTTTATTATATGAACCTTGAACGAAAAGAAAATTTGTTAAAGCAGCAATTTACAGTAACACGGCCAAATGAAGTGTGGGTTAGCGATGTTACATACTTTAAGTACAATAACACTGTGTTTTATATCTGTGTGATACTCGACCTATTTGCCCGAAAAGTGATATCCCATAGGATTTCTCTCAATAATAGTACCCAACTTACAAAGAATACCTTTATGACAGCATATAATGAGAGACAACCGCAAGATTTAATTTTTCATAGCGATCAAGGTTGTAATTATACTTCTGCAACATTCAGAATGTGCC
>OKSB01002411.1_pt1 | contig 16759 bp, 14 predicted proteins | sample 1601171 | NCBI WGS metagenome assembly OKSB01 (sample SAMEA3541496, study PRJEB24748) | human gut metagenome | biome: human gut; feature: human-associated habitat; material: faeces | place: China | collected 2012 | reverse complement strand
CCGACAAATTCCCCGGCCTGACAACCCCGGACGAATCCTATCACGGCCTGACCTACACAAAAGCTTTCGGCAAGATGGCTTATATGACAAAGGCAACGGCACAGTTGATGCGTGACTTAGGTTCCATCCAGGCTCCGATGAACGCCTTCCTCTTGAATTTAGGGCTTGAAACGCTACACCTGCGTATGCCCCAACACTGCAAAAACGCACAAGCCGTTGCAGAATACCTCGAAAAGAACGAGCACGTGGCATGGGTGAACTACTGCGGCCTTAAAGGAAACAAATATTACGAACTGGCGCAAAAATACATGCCCAACGGCTCATGCGGCGTAATATCCTTTGGACTGAAAGGCGGACGCGACGTATCCATAAAGTTTATGGACAACCTTAAACTGGCAGCAATAGTAACACATGTGGCCGACGCGCGCACGTGCGTGCTCCATCCGGCAAGCCATACACACCGCCAGCTTAGCGATGAGCAGTTGCTCGCGGCAGGAGTGCGCCCCGACCTGATACGTTTCTCGGTAGGCATAGAAAACGTAGACGACATAATAGCCGACATAGAGCAGGCTTTGAACGCCTGAAAACAGGCACATAAACAAAAAGCATTCGGGAAATAAAACACCCGAATGCTTTTTTCAAACAAACTATCTTATTAAAAATGTCTACAAGCTATCGCCAAAGTCCTCGCGGAACTTGTTCATGAGTTTCTGCTGCCAGTCGCCGATAGGTTTAAGGCGGCCAAAGAAGAAGCGCAGCACTTTTGGCTCCTCTACCCATTCCAAACCACCTATAAGCTCGCGGTTGTCGTAAAGCCATTTCACGCGGTCGGCGCAATATTTAATCTGCGAAAGAGTAAACACGCGGCGCGGGCATGCAAGGCGCAACAGTTCAAGTTCGGCATACCGCTCTGTACCGTCCTCTTCCCGTTGCTCCGACAACGTGCCGCGCTCCATGCCGCGAATACCACCCGCAATATACACCGCTGCCGCCAATGCTGCCGCCGGATAAACGTTATGGGGCATGTCGGGCAGGAAAGCCGAAGCGTTTATATGCGCTCCCAACCCGCCGGCCGGCTTAACCATAGGCACGCCGTAATCGTCGAGTTCCTTGACAAGATATTCTATAAACAACGGCCCCTGAGATATAATCTCCATGTCCAAAGACTCGTACAAGCCTTGGGCCATTGCCTCCATTGAACGAACTTCCATGCCACCGTAAGTTAGGAATCCCTCGTATAGAGGAATGAATTCCATCATTTCGCGGTATATATTCTCATGTTTCGTAATTATTGCGCCTCCGCGCGAGAAACCGAGCTTCCTTGCCGAGAAGTAAATGATGTCGGATATGTCGGCCAGTTCATGCATGATGTCTTTCAAGGGAACATCTTTGTATTCCGGTTCACGCACTTTTATAAAATAGAGATTATCCTGCATAAGTGAAGCGTCTATCACGGTGCGTATCCCGTTCTCGCGGCAAAGTGCGCACACCTCTTTGATGTTCTTCATACTTATCGGCTGCCCTCCTATGAGGTTCGTTCCGGTTTCTATGCGCAGGAAAGGAATACGGTCGCGTTTTTCCGCTATGAGTTTGCGTAATGCGGGAATATCGAAATCGCCTTTGAAAGGATTATCATTTTGAGGCTCGAGTCCGCTTGCCGTCACGAGCTCTACCACTTCACCGCCAAGACGGGTTATATGCGCCTTCGTTGTTGTGAAGTGAAAGTTCATCGGTATTATATATCCCGGTTTGACGTATGCTTCGGCAAGAATGTTCTCGCACGCACGTCCTTGGTGCGCCGGAAGGAAATATTTTGTTCCGAACACATCCTCGAGTGCACGCTTCAGCCGGTTGCATGTCTCGCTTCCTGCATAAGAGTCGTCTGCCCGCAACATGGCTGCCTGCTGGAGGTCGGACATTGCATTAACGCCCGAATCGGTCAACATATCCATAAACACGTCTTTGTTCTGAAGCAGGAACGTATTGTTGCCAGCTTCATTTATATATTCTACGCGCTTTTCTACGGGCGGAAGAAAAAGTTTCTGAACTATGCGCACTTTGTGCATTTCAAGAGGCACCTGGTGCTCTTTTTTGTAGAATTTTACTGCCATGATGATTTTTTGGTTACTATTTATTATTGTTGTTCATATATCATTTTAATTTCATATTAGTCCTATTCTGAGCAAGACGGGGTAAAAGTAGGCAAAAAATGTATTGTTTGTGCGAACATATTTACCTGAATATATACCAAAAATACTTATTTGGCTGCATTCTATCCTTTTTAGCATACCAAAATTACCGATTACGTTTATTTAAAGTAACTTTGCAGGCATGCAAACGGTAAAAATTAAAAACATTGAACAAATCGACGCATATTTCAGGCAAAAGACGCTTCACCCGTTGGTAAGCGTCGGCAACCTGGCTTACGCCGACTTGACACTTTTCGACCCCACCGATTTCGGAATGTTCTGCATAGTTCTTATGGACAACGATTTCGGAACACTAATAAAGGGCGGGCACAGTATCCACTACGGTCCGGGTACCATTTTTTCGCTCCGTCCGGGGCAAACGGTACAAATGCAACTCAACGGGCTTCGCCCGCAAGGGTGGATGCTTGCATTCCACCCCGAACTGCTTGAAAAGTCTGGACTGGGGCGCGATTTCTACATGTTTAATTATTTTGACCTCGATGTACCAGATGCCGTAGTATTGTCGGTAGACGAAAGGGATACGCTGCTGCATTGCTTTTCAAGCGTGAGAGCGGAACTGCATGCTCCGGTAGACCACTTGAAAAACCACATGATACGCTTAAACATAGGCTTGCTTCTATCATGCTGCAAACGTTTTTATGAGCGCCAGTACGCACAGCTGCGCGAACAGCGCAACATGCTGATGGTAGAACGTTTAGACACGCTGCTGGCCAATTACCTGTCGAGCGGGCTGGCGGCACAGCATGGCCAGCCTACTGTGGCATGGTGTGCAAAACAGTTCAACCTTTCGGCCAATTATTTCGGCGACGTTGTAAAACGAGACCTTCACGTAACGGCTCGCGATTACATACAGGCCAAAATAATAAGCGCGGCAAAACACATGCTTTGTCGCACGCCGGCAAGCATAACCGAAATAGCGCAGGAATTAGGGTTTACATACCCTAACCACTTTACGCGTCAGTTCCGCCGCAAGGTTGGAATTTCGCCTTCGGAATTCAGGCAACAGAACGCAAAGGCGTTGCTTGGACAAAACCTTTCAGATTCTGACGAAAAAAATCACAGATAGGAGGTAAGAAAAAATATGTCTGACCTATTTTAAAATATGTCAGACATATTTTGAAATATCTCAGAGAAAAGAATCGGAAAGTCCTAACCCTAATCTCCGGTTTTGCATGCCCGCCCGAAACAGGCTGGCATTTCTTAATCTATGTCTATCGGTTCAAGCCTTGTTTATATAGTCTACAAGCCACTGGCCTACTTCGCGTGTTCCGTACTCGCCGCCACCTTCAACCTGAATTTCGGGTGTACGTACGTTTGCGTCCAACGAAGCGTCGACAGCCTTGCGTATGGCCGTTCCCTCTTCCATAAGATCGAAATATTCGAACAGCATGGCAGCCGATAAAACCTGCGCAAGCGGGTTTGCGATGTTCTTGCCCTTAGCCTGCGGCCAGCTACCGTGGATAGGTTCAAACACAGGCGTGCTCTCTCCTATAGAAGCCGACGGAAGCAATCCCATAGAGCCCGTAATGCAAGAGCCTTCGTCGGTAAGTATGTCGCCGAACGTGTTTTCGGTTACCATAACGTCAAAGAAAGTCGGTTCCTGAATCATGCGCATGGAGGCATTGTCGACATACATAAAATCTGTAACCACATCAGTGTTTTGCTCCGCCATTTCCTGCGCTACTTTTCTCCACAAACGCGACGAAGCCAACACATTGGCTTTATCAACCACTGTCAAATGCTTGTTGCGTCGACGGGCATAATCGTATGCAACTTTCAGTATACGTTCAACCTCCGGGCGCGTGTATTTGTTGGTATCGAAAGCCATGTCGTCGCCTTCGTGTTTCTCACCAAAATACATGCCGCCGGTAAGTTCACGTATACATACGAAATCAGCCCCGCGCACAAGTTCGTCTTTTAACGGGGATTTATGCAACAGGCACGAAAATGTCTGCACCGGACGTATGTTTGCAAACAATCCCAATTTTTTACGCATGGCGAGCAAGCCTTGTTCGGGGCGAACCTTTGCCTTCGGGTCGTTGTCGAATTTGGGGTCGCCTACAGCCGAGAACAATACTGCGTCTGCCGCCTTGCAAACGTTATATGTTTCTTCGGGGAACGGGTCGCCTACCGCATCTATTGCGGCAGCTCCGCATATTGCTTCAGTAAACGTAAGCTCGTGTCCGTAGCGTTTGCCTACTGCCTGCATTACGTCTACACCTACTTTTGATATTTCCGGTCCTATACCGTCGCCGGCAAGAACTGCGATGTTTAATTTCATAATACCTTATATTGTTTATTTTACAGAATCATTTGTATTTTCAAGCACATTAAGCATTTTTATCGTTGCTTTTATGGCGGCCTCAGTCTGGTCGCCGTCAAAGCCGCGTGTGCGCACTTCCTTGCCGTTGATATTCCATGTTATTATAGTCTGCACGAACGCGTCGGTACGTCCGCCCGGAGGTATCGTAACGCTGTAATTTACAAGCGTTGGCATTTCTCTCTTGAGTTTATCTACGTAAATCTGGCGGATACAGCGGGCAAAAGCGTCGTATTGTCCGTCACCCGTTGAATGAGCTTCATACTCCTGTCCGTTTATCTCGAGCCGCAACGAAGCAGAAGGTTTTAACCCATAGGCCGTAGACACGAAGTAACTTACCAGACGAACCTTGTCCTCGGGCATTTCGTGCTTCAGCACATCCGATACGATATACGGCAAGTCTTCCTGGGTTACTATTTCTTTTTTGTCTCCAAGTTCTATTATCCGTTGCGTAACGCGCTTAGTCTGTTCCGGATTTAGTTCCAGACCTAAAGCCTCGAGGTTTTTAAGTATGTTAGCCTTACCGCTGCTCTTGCCTAAAGCATATTCGCGCACCCTGCCAAATCGTTCAGGCAGTAATGCGTTGGAATAAAGTTGGTGCTTGTTGTCTCCGTCAGCGTGAACGCCAGCAACCTGTGTAAAGACGCTCTCACCTACTATTGGCGCATTGGCAGGAATAGATATTCCGGAGTAACTTTCAACAATGCGGCTTACATACATAAGTTTACTCTCGTCTATCGAGGTAATGGCATTAAAGTGATCTTTAAGGATAGCCTGTACACTGGCAAGCGGGGCGTTGCCGGCACGCTCGCCCAAGCCGTTCACTGCTGTATGGAATCCTCTGCAACCGGCCAGCACCGCAGCCAAGACATTTGATATTGCAAGGTCGTAATCATTATGTGCATGAAATTCAAAGCATACATCAGGGAAACGACGTATCATCTTATGCACATATTCCAATACTTGGAGAGGATTCAGAATACCCAACGTATCCGGAAGCATTACCCTGTGCACGCCTGCCTTATTCAAGTGTTCAACCAGACGATAAACATAATCCGGTGAATTTTGCATTCCGTTAGACCAGTCCTCCAGATAAGCGTTGACATCCATGCCCAAACTATGCGCATATTCTACGCTGGAAGCAATGTCGGCAAAATGCTGTTCGGGTGTTTTCCTCAATTGGTAAGTCAGGTGCTTTAAAGAACCTTTGGTAAGCAAATTGATTGTCCTGCAACCACACCCGTTTATCCAATCTACCGAAACGTGTCCGTCTACAAAGCCGAGAACTTCGACACGGTTTACCATATCGGCTACTTTAGCCCACCGGCAAATCAGCTCTACGGCACGGCGCTCTCCTTCAGACACACGTGCGGAGGCCACTTCTATACGGTCTACCCCAACCTCGCGCAAAAGTATACGCGCAATATTGAGTTTCTCGTGAGGAGTAAAAGAAACACCACGCGTCTGCTCGCCGTCACGAAGCGTGGTGTCCATTATCTCTACTTTAACTTGTTTCATACTATGAAATTTCGCAAAAAAGCAAAAAGTACAAACTCGCTAAATTATCATGTTAATATCGGGAATAATCCCAATTTAAATAAGATGGGGCTAAACAAAGTGTTCCTTTCACCTATTTATTAGCCATTTCCCATGCTTCAATTTTTTCTTTTGTCTGAAGCAAGAAATCAATATCGTCCAAACCGTTGGTAAGACAATACTTCTTATATCCGTTTAACTCAAAATGCTCTGTTTTGCCATTCTGTTCATTAGTTATGGTTTGATTAGGAACATCTACCGTAACTATTGTTTTAGGATTTTCCTTGATTGAGCCGAAAAGTTCTTCCAGAAACTGTGGAGACACTACCACAGGCAAAACAAAATTATTCAATTCATTGTTCTTATGAATATCAGCAAAGAAGCTGCTTACTACTACGCGGAATCCATAACCTGCGATAGCCCATGCCGCATGTTCACGGCTTGAACCACAGCCGAAGTTCTTTCCGGCCACAAGTATCTCTCCGCTATATGTAGGGTCGTTAAGTACAAAATCTTTCTTGGAACCGTCAGAATTATAACGCCAATCGCGGAAAAGATTGTCGCCGAATCCTTCTTTATCGGTTGCCTTAAGAAAACGTGCCGGTATTATTTGATCGGTATCAACGTTTTCAAGAGGAAGAGGTACGCACGTACTTCTAACTATATCAAATTTCCTTTTCATTTCTACAATTAAATTAAAGTTCGCGGATCGGTAATTTTTCCTGTTACGGCCGCAGCTGCAGCAACCATAGGACTTGCGAGGCATGTACGCGACCCGGGTCCCTGCCGGCCTTCAAAGTTCCTATTGCTTGTCGATACGGCCAACTTGCCTGCCGGGATTTTATCATCATTCATAGCCAGGCATGCGCTGCACCCGGGCTGACGTATCTCAAACCCTGCTGCAACAAGTTCCTTATCCAACCCTTCTTCCTTTATTTGTTTCCATACGTTCCAAGAACCGGGTACAAGCCATGCTACTACATGCGGTGCTTTTTTGCGTCCCCGTACTACCGACGTGAAAGCGCGGAAATCTTCAATACGTCCATTTGTGCATGCACCCAGGAAAACGTAATCAACTGTTTTGCCCAGCAACTGTTCACCGGGTACAAAACCCATATACTTCAATGCCTTCTGCGAAGTAGGTTCCGGGTCGTCGGGTATAGTTCCGTCTATAGGCATTCCCATTCCGGGATTCGTGCCATAAGTAATCATGGGAACTATGTCGGCAGCGTCGAACTGCAATTCTTTATCAAACACTGCGTCGTCTCCGCTTTTCAACGTTTTCCAATAAGCCACGGCTTTATCCCAATCCTCACCTTTCGGCGCATAGGGGCGTCCTTTTATATATTCGAACGTTTTCTCATCCGGCGCGATAAAGCCTCCGCGTGCACCCATCTCTATCGACAAGTTACAGAGCGTAAGGCGTCCTTCCATTGAAAGTTCGCGTACAGCAGAGCCCGAGTATTCCACGAAATACCCCGTCGCGCCGCTTGTAGTGATTTTACTCATCAAATACAAGGCCAGGTCCTTTGCCGTAACACCGTCTGACAGTTTTCCGTTTACGGTAATTCGCATTGACTTCGGCTTTTGCTGCAAGATACACTGCGAAGCAAGTACCATTTCAACTTCCGACGTTCCTATTCCGAAAGCCACTGCACCCATAGCGCCGTGCGTTGAGGTGTGCGAATCTCCGCACACTATAGTCATTCCGGGCAACGACAGTCCTTGCTCCGGGCCTACCACATGGATAATCCCGTTGTTGGGATTCATCATTCCGAAATAAGTTAAATCGAACTCCTTTGCATTGCGTTCAAGCGTTTCCACCTGTTTGCGCGATACCGGGTCGGCTATGGGCTTATCCTGGTCATGCGTGGGAGTATTATGGTCGGGCATACAGAAAATCTGCTTCGGGCGCAAACATTTCAAGCCGCGTTTGCGTAGTCCTTCAAATGCCTGCGGGCTGGTAACCTCGTGGCAGTATAAGCGGTCAATATATAATTGTGTAGGTCCGTCGTCCACTATCTGAACGACGTGTTTGTCCCATATCTTGTCGAAAAGCGTGTTTGCCATTTTTTATTACCTGTATGTTTGTTCGTATTTTCTATTTTCTTGCTTAGCGATGAAATTTGTTTATTGCGTCGATATAGGCTTCCACACTGGCTGCCACGATATCGGTATTTGCACCGAAACCATAGTAAACGTTACCGTCGTATTCCACCTGCATGTGAACCTTCCCTACATCGTCGGAGCCCTTGTTTATTGCTTGTATGGTAAACTCTTTCAAGGTCATCTTTCTGTTTATGATTTTCTTGAGAGCCGTTATGGCTGCGTCAACGGGACCATTGCCCGTAGCTGCTTCCTCGAATTTCTCGCCGGCTATGTCGAGTCCTATGCTCGCAACGCTGCGCACGCCCACGCCGCTCGACACTTGCAGGTAATCGAGCCTTATATGGTGGTTTTCGGCGCGGTCTGCGCCTACGAGAACGAGGATGTCGTCGTCGGTGACTTCTTTCTTGCGGTCGGCAAGGCGGAGGAAAGCCTGGTAAACCTTATCGAGTTTTTCTCCGTCGAGCTCTACCCCGTTAACGGCAAGACGATGTTTAAGCGCGGCACGCCCGCTGCGTGCTGTCAATACTATCTGGTTGTCGTCGATGCCTACATCTTTGGGATTGATTATTTCGTAAGTCTGAACATTCTTGAGCACGCCATCCTGGTGTATGCCCGAAGAGTGCGCAAAGGCATTGCGCCCCACGATTGCCTTGTTTGGCTGCACTGGCATATTCATAAGGCTCGACACCATGCGACTTGTGGAATATATCTTCTGGGTGTTTATATTCGTCTCTATGCCTATGCCGTGATGACACTTGCATATCATGGCTATTTCTTCGAGTGCGGTATTTCCGGCGCGCTCGCCTATGCCGTTGATTGTTACCTCTACCTGACGTGCGCCGTTGAGCACGCCCGACATGGTATTTGCGGTAGCCATGCCTAAGTCGTTGTGGCAGTGCGTTGATATTATGGCGTTCTGTATGCCATCCACGTGCTCCATCAGGTATTTTATCTTTTCGCCGTATTCCTTAGGCAGGCAGTAGCCCGTGGTATCGGGAATATTAACCACGGTTGCCCCGGCCTTTATTACAGCTTCGACAACGCGTGCGAGGTATTCGTTCTCTGTACGTCCGGCGTCCTCGGCGTAAAACTCCACATCTTCCACGTAGCGCTTGGCATATTTTACCGCAGCCACGGCACGCTCTATTATCTCTTCGGGCGTGGAATTGAACTTATAACGTATATGATATTCCGATGTGCCTATACCTGTATGTATACGTTTATGCTTTGCGTATTTCAACGCTTCGGCGGCATAGTCGATGTCCTTCTCAACCGCGCGCGTAAGAGCGCATATCGTAGGCCATGTAACGGCCTTGGATATTTCTATCACCGACTGGAAATCACCCGGGCTTGAGATTGGGAAGCCGGCCTCGATTATGTCTACGCCCAAACTTTCAAGGCGGCGTGCAACCTCGATTTTCTCCACCGTATTAAGCTGGCAACCAGGGACCTGTTCCCCGTCGCGCAATGTGGTATCAAACACGAACAATCTGTCACTCATAACTATCTTGATATTTTTCACGAACGAACAACATGAAACGCCGGTTGTGTCCACTTTTTATCGAAACCCGCAATGTTCCATATTGCTGTATTAGTGCAAATATACGTTTTTTCTGTTGTTTCGGCAACATCCATGCAATGCTTTTTAGAAAATACAGCCATTATATAAAGGATACGCCTCGAAAACCAACAATTTGCACACTATGGTACCTTTCTTGTTAAATGAAGTTTGCAAATTGCGGGGTACGGATTGCTTACATTGCATTTACATGCTGTTTTGTACTGTTTTAAACGCTGACTAACGGGACTGCCAAGAACATGAAAAACCCGTTTTACCGAAAAAATATTCATATTCGGCAAACATTACATTTGCCGGTCGGAATTTGTCTGCGTTTTTGCCCCGGTTTTCAAACGGGTTTTCAGAGGGCAAAAAATAGGTCTGAGATATTTTAAAATACAAGGCACTAATTTTAAAATATGTGCCTTGTATTTTTTCTTTTCTCCCATGTGGGTCTTACGTGCTGAAAATCAGTTTCCAATTTTTAGCACGAAAAAAGGCCTTTTTTCCGGTCCGGTTTTCTCTCGTTTTATGCGCTTTTTATTCCCGGCCAACTCTGGTTTTTATTCAAAATTTGCGGAAGCCTCGTGTTTGTCTCCTGCCAAGTAAAAAAGAAGCTACTCCTCCAGCATGCCGTACTCTCTAAGCCGTCCGGCAAATTCCTCCACGTCTTCGCGCGCCTGTTCATACGTAACGTCGAACTCTTCCGTAAGCCGGCGGGCTATATCGTCAAGCGTAAAGCCTCCCTTTTCCATTATCTGCCAAATGTAAGCAGCGACCTCGTTTACCGACAACACGTTTGTAAAATCTATGTCGCGAGCCATGGCCGGAACAATTATATATTGCCCTGCAAGGGAACGCATTTCGAATCCTTCGTTAAGTTTCATACCTGGTTGGTTTTTCTGCTTTATTTCATGTGCCGATTTCCCGGTCCTTTTGTTGGTTATACGCTTTTGCATTCAATACATAACGCATGAACGCCAAAAGATACTTTCTTACAGGCAGGGCGTTTACCCATAAAAAAGAATACACTCTCCACTTTAGAGAATACAACGGTTTGAAACTGCTCTCACCTTTGCGGCGGTATGCTGTTACGCGCCCTATTACGTTGCTTTTCGTGGTCAGCTCCCTGGCCGAGACGTTGCCGTCACCCATAAGCGTTAGGTTGTCTCCGTATATTGCGACAACGCGGTGGGCAACATACCTGTTGGTTTCGGTAAGGGCTACTACCACATCATTCAGGCGCACATCTTCGCAATGCTCCACTTTTATCTCGTCAAGACGGTTCCTGAAAAAAGGGAACATGCTGTCGCCGGCGGCAGTAATAACAACGCTGCGCCCTTCGTCAATCAAGGTTTTGGCTTCTTTAAAGAATACGTCGTTTGGAAGTTTTATTACTTTTGCCGGCATACTGTTTCATAACAAAGCTCAGCGGCACTGCCGTTGGGCAAACACTCCAAGGAATACACGGGAACCGATTCAGTAAATTTTATTACAGTCCTCAAAATACCGTCGTAGCAAGGACGGTAACACATCAACGAGGAAACGGATGACAATATCTCTATGAATGCAGAAACCGGCTGCAACTGCAATACCTTGTTACTCCCGGCCTTGTGCAGGCTTACAGCTGCGTTTACCGGAACACATGCCTGTTTGTAACACGGGGTTTTACCGCTCCACGGCGAGCCGTACACCCTGACGTTTCCGTTTTCGTATATACGCACTATGGGATTGTCGTCGTTTATAAGTTCGGTGTTTGGAATATTATCGAGCCATAATTGCGAATGCGTGGACTTGCCTGCACCGCTTTTCCCGAGAAACATATAGCCGCTCCCTATGTGCGACACCACAGAAGCATGCGCAACAAGGGTCGAACGCATTGCCGTAGCAAAAGTATAGGCCACCATAACGGCATTCGAAAATGCCGCAGCACGTTTTGCAACCGGAGCCCGCAATGCTATTGCAGCGTTTCGCAGTTGACGGTCTAATTCTATTATTCCTAAGGGAGTATGTTCTTTGTCGCCGAAAAATATGACAATATTTCCGTTGCTACGCGAATACATGTTGTATTCAGTATTTGCCGAATAATAATCGCCGGCTTTTTGCAAATCGTTTTTATCCGGACGATAGCTGTCGTCTGCTTTAATAAGAAGTATTGCTTCACGTCCGTTATCTTCAGCCGCGGCAAACGGCTGAAACGTAGGAGCTATAATTTCCGCGTGACCGTATGCACCGGCAAATTCCACAACAATCCTGTGGCCGGCTATATCATACGCTTGCCTGCTCATTCAACGCCCTACTCGGTAACTGTATCGGCCGAATTGTCAGAAACACCGACTATCGGCACAAAAGTGAAATCACTGCTGGCAAGTTGCTGCACTATGGCACCTTCTTCAAGATAGTTGCGACGCACTTTCTGAAGTTTCTTTTTTGCAGCCTTTTCATTCTTGCATACATAAACCACGTTAATACGTTTGTTGTCGTTCAAGCGGTTCGCAAAATAATCCTTAAGCTGCTGCGCATAGTCGGCACGGTCGAGCAAGAACTTTGTTTGCTTCTGGATATTGGCCATATCGATTCTCTGAACGCCTGTAACGTAAACAATGGAATCGCGTGTGGAATCGCTTAACCCGAAAATATAAACCACTCCTTTGCTTTGTGCGTTGACTAACTGGCAACCAAAGAATAAAGCAAAAGCTATGGCGAACAAAAACTTGCAAGATTTCATTTTTTTCAAACGCATTTTCTGTGATGTTGCAAAAGTAATTCTTTTTTTCAATATATGCGGCTGCTTTACTTATTACTTGCTGCCTTTCATTATATTTGAGTCATATAGAATTCGGTTCGGCAGAGCCAAATTTGGAAACATTCGCTTCCATTTGCCTCTGCGCTTACCTTTTTATATATTTGTAAACCAACGGTAAGCATAAGACACAAAAACTCTTCTCACCTTTAAAAGTTCGGACGTCGCACAACTAACCTAAACCTGCATTCACATGGAAACAAGACGAAATTTTCTGAAAAAACTCATCGCCTCGTCAGCTGTTATAATGACGGGAGGAAACATTGGAACCTTTGCCGGCACGCCTGATGTCCAAAAAGCGCAAGCCGACATAACCGCAGCCACTGCCCCTGTTTGGAAAGGATTCAACTTGCTGAACAAATTCAACCCCGACTTCCAGTCTCCTTTTTCCGAACATGACTTCAAACTGATTGCACGCCTGGGATTCAACTTCGTGCGAATACCACTTTCCTATTGGTGTTGGAGCAGTGAGGATAATTGGTATTCAATAAACGACAAAGTTCTCAAAGAAATAGACCAGGCTGTAGAATGGGGAAAACAATACGGGTTACACGTTAACCTGAATTTCCACCGCGTGCCAGGATATTGCATTAATGCTCCCAAGCCGCCAACAAACATATTTGAAGAAGAGACACCGCTTGAAGCATGTGCGTTCCACTGGAAAACTTTTGCCGAACGTTATAAAGGCATACCAAACAAAACGCTCAGTTTCAACCTGATTAATGAAGCTCCTGCCGTCAGCACGGAAAAGTACGACCGTGTTGCGCGCAAACTTATACAAACAATACGGACTGTCGACAAAAACCGCCTGATAATAGTAGACGGGAAAAACGTGGGGTGCGTGCCGCTGATGACTCTTACCGACGTGCCCAACATTATCCAAAGCGGGAGAGGTTATAACCCCATGCTCATATCCCACTTCAGGGCTACATGGCCGGGATCGAGGCAACTTATGGAATTCCCGGAAGAAAAACTTACATGGCCTTTGCACGCCGACGGGGTTGATTACGACAAGGAATTCCTGCGCAAACACAACATCTCTCCATGGGCCGAATGGATAAATGCCGGCGGCAAGGTGCATATCGGCGAAATGGGATGTTACAACAAAACACCTCACGCCGTGGCTTTGGCTTGGCTTGAAGACACACTGTCGTTATTTAAGGAACAAGGATGGGGCTGGGCACTATGGAATCTTACCGGCGATTTCGGCATTATCGACAGCAACAGAAAAGACGTGGAATACGAAAAATTCGAAGGCCACCTTTTAGACCGCAAAATGCTCGAACTTCTGAAACGGTATTAGCATACAAACATCCATACAGGCCGCACGAAATCATCAAAAAGAAATCGGGGAACGTTTTTTCAAAGAAATGTTCCCCGATTTTCCGTTACAGACGTTTGTTTATTCGTCGTTTTTGCTCAGGTCTACTGTATAGCTCCTCTTTATTCCGCTCTTTGTTATGGCGCGTATCCACAACGTGCGGTCGTTCGACATGTTGGCCGCCTTGACAGCCTCGTCAAAATCGGTGCGTGTGCGCATTTGCTTGTCGTTCACCTGCATTATTATCACGCCTTTCTGCAAGCCGGCCTCTTTCATGGCACCGTCCTTGATAGCCGTAACCTCAAGGCCGTATGAAAGGCGCAACTGGCGCTTCAGTTCGTTCGAAAGCGGCGTAAGACCAATTCCCATATCGTTCACATCAACTTCCTGGACAACCTCAGTAGTGCCCTGCGCGTTTTTGAGAGTTACTGATTTGGTCTGGCTCTTCTTGTTGCGCATGTAAGTAATAGAAATCTTGTCGCCCGGACGGTGCATGGACACGATTTCCTGCAATTCAGACATTTTGCTTATCTGTTTACCGTCAACAGCCGTTATAACGTCACCTTTGGTCAAACCTGCGTCGGCTGCCGCGCTGCCTTCGGTAACTTCAGAAATATACACACCGTTTACCGTGCCGAAGTCAACATCGTTGCCCTTTTCTTTTTCCACGTCAATATAGTTCGACACATCCATACCGAGGACACCGATAATAGCACGCTGTACGGTGCCGAACTTCTTAAGGTCGTTAACAACCTTGTTCATAATAGTGGTAGGTATTGCAAAGCCATAACCCGCATACGAGCCAGTCTGCGAATATATCATAGCGTTTATGCCCACCAGCTCGCCACTCGTGTTTACAAGCGCGCCGCCTGAGTTGCCGGGGTTAATGGCGGCGTCGGTCTGGATAAGCTTAACGCCGGAATCGGAGGAAACCACGCGGTTAAGCCCGCTTATAACGCCGTAGGTTACGCTGTCCATAAATTCAAGACCGCCCGGGTTGCCCACGGTTATAACATACTGACCTACCTTCAGCTTTGAGGAATCGGAAAATTCTACGGGGGTCAAGCCCTTTGCGTCAATCTTTATAACCGCTAAGTCGGTGGAAATATTATAGCCCACTACGGTAGCCTCGTAGGATTTTGAATCAAGCGTATCGGTAAATACTTCAACCTTTGAGCCGCTCTTGTTTGTTACCGCGCCGGAAATAACGTGATAGTTTGTAATAATATATCCGTCCGCCGAGTAAACAACGCCGCTGCCCTCGCCCGTTGATTCATTACTGCCGCCGAAAAAGCTGCGCACCGAGGTGGTAGTTCTTATTCCCACAACGCTGGGCGTCACCTTTTCGGCAACCGCCTCAACGACCGATTCCGCCGTTTCATCAATATTTATGTTTACATTGCTGCCCGAAACATTTGAGGTTATGGGGGTAGAGGTGTTATTGCCGCGGGACGTTAGCGTTACCGCCGCAATGCCGCTGCCCGCGCCTATAACCGCTGCAAGAAGCGACGCCGCAACTACCACGCCCGCACCGTATTTGCCCTTCTTTTTAGCCTTTTTCTGCTTTGGCGGCTTTACAGAGAAGGTAGTGCCGCCGTAGTTATAACCGCCGTAATTATAATTAGTACTGTTATTTGCGTAATAACCGCCGGCATTTGCACTTCCCTGTTGATTGCTGTTCTCCGTTTCTGCCGTATTCGGCTCCGGTGCATGGTAAGCCTCATCCTGAATAATGTCGTCGCGGCTCTTTGTGTAAAAGCCGCCGTCCGGCGTTACGGTGTAGCCGTTTTCGTTTGTCACTTTGTCAAAGCCGTTAAGCTCGCCGTTTTGTTTGTTATTATAATCGTCCATAAAACGTTCCTCCTTTGGTTTGGTTATATTTTAAAACGGCATTATTACATTCGTTATTCAAATATATGAATTTATCGTTAATAATTGTAACGAATTATTTTCTGTCTGTTCCAAAAAATACAGCGGCTTTGGTGGGTTATACTCCGCCAAAGCCGCCGTACGCTGTGCCCCTAAACGATAATTTTCGGGGGCAGGCTTTCTTATTTTATTTCAGTCCCAACGCTTTAAGAGGCTCTGTCACGTGACCGTCCTTATACACTTCAAGGTGCAAATGGCTTTGGTCGGCACATTCGCCCGGCACCGACGTAACCGCACCTATTATATCCCCCGCGGTGACCTTTGCACCAGCCTTTACCTTTATATCCTTTAAGGCAGCGTATTTGGTTGTAATGCCGTCGCCGTGGTCTATTGTTACCACATTACCTAAAAATGCGGTTTCCTCTACAGATAAAACCTTGCCGTCGCCGCAGGCGCTCACGCCGAGCACGCCCCGCGGTTCCCAGTCCATGAGCGCGAGTATCCGCTCCAGGCTGCCGTCCTCGACCGCCCCCTGCCACATCTGCGGCACCTCCAGGAAGTTCTGCTCGATCTCTCTGCTCAGCGGATACGACCGCCCGACTATGCGGAAATCCCCCCGCGTTTCGATTCGGTAGTTCAATTCCTCGACCCCCCTGACCGTCAGTTTGAATCTCAGCGGTGGAAAAGACTTCACGCCCGCCCCCTCGCTCCTGAGCGCGGACGGGGCGACGCCGTGTACGCTTTGGAACGCCCTGTTGAACGCCGTCGGCGACGAGTAGCCGTACTTTAGCCCGACATCTATCACCCTTTCGCCGCTTTGAAGGTCCACGGCGGCCAGAGACATCCGGCGCCGCCGGATGTACTCCGAGAGCGGCACCCCCGCTATGTAGGCGAACATCCGCTGAAAGTGATACGTCGAGCACAGCGCTATCCTCGCGAGCGCCCCGTAGTCTATGTCCTCCGTGAGGTGCTCCTCTATGTAATCGATGACTTCGTTGAAGCGTTCCGTCCAGTCCATGTCTCTTCCTCCTGT